>Ga0209756_1003121_pt1 | contig 13664 bp, 4 predicted proteins | sample ETNvirenome_6_85_FD_184071 | JGI IMG/M metagenome (GOLD analysis project Ga0209756, IMG submission 184071) | Marine viral communities from the Pacific Ocean - ETNP_6_85 (SPAdes) (version 3) | ecosystem: Environmental > Aquatic > Marine > Oceanic | place: Pacific Ocean | collected 2013-06-19
TGTGAGTTTATACAGTTTAAGGATGATGAGGTTTGGGTAGTAGATGAATTATATGTGTCTCATTGGACACATGAGCAAGTAATGCAGGGCGTACAAATGAAGCCTGCATGGAATAATATTAAAGATGGGGTAATGGACATTGCAGGTACACAACATCATATGGGATTGGGCAGTGCGTTTGAAGCGTGGCATCGGGACACAGGTCTCCAGATGCACGTTAACAAATGGCCCATCGACGCCGAACTTGAACGCTTGCGTTCGGTACTCTCTATTAACCCTAACACTGGTCGGCCTCGCTTGCGTATTAGTCCCAAGTGTCAAGGGCTCATTGCGGAAATGGGCGGAGGTACAGCGCCAGTAGGCGGTATAGGGCGCTGGAGAATAAAGAATGGAAAGCCAGAACCTCGCAATGACCATGCGTGTAAAGCGTTGTCTTATGGATTACTTGAGAAGTTTGGTACGACAAGAATTGATGATAGAGCCGTAGTGGTAAGTAATAGCTATCTCAAGCCCGGTGACAATAATAGTGTCTATGATAGCATACTATGGCAAGACCGTAAAGGAGTTAATCCGTGGCAACCGAAATAGACGACTTAGTATCGGCAAACGAACATTACTATAGCCAAGCCCATCATCAAATGACGGATGCGGATAATCTATATAACCAAGATTTTCTCTTGAGTATAGACCTGCCCGAAAACATTACCGTACACAAATCATCTAAGGCAACTCAAATTGTTGACAACCTTAGAGACCAGATACGAGTCGATGAGCCTGTAGTAATATACCGAGAGCGTGGGCCGAAGCAGAAAGACCAAGAGCATAAAGCCCTGATGGAGATGTGGGGGCAGAATATTCTGAGCCAAATATCTCAATCTGGCATGATTGACCCACTAGGCCAAGCACCACATGACTTAATACTTCGTGGGGCGGCTTGCGTAAAGTTGATGGTTAGAGAAGATAGTTTAGAAGATAAGCCAGCTAAGATAAGTAAGAAGGCGTGGGAGGCAGAAATGTCCCATAAGCCCCACTTCATTGTCAAGCCGGTAGACCCCCTAAACTGCTACCCTTCACCATCTAATGAACTTACATATATGATAGAACGCCAGACCCGGCGAGTAATTGATATCCGAGAATCATACCCACATTGGACTGACCCGAAGGCTAAGAAGCTAAGCAAGAGCCTAGCCGACAATCCTTTACGAGAAGTTAGCTGGGTAGAGTATTGGACTAGAGAAGATTACGTTGTCGAGGTTGATGGCGACAGAATTATTGACAAACCTAACCCATACGGTATTATTCCGTATGTATATCGTTACAGTGGATTGGGTCGGTACAACGCTGACGGTAACCCTAAACATCTAGCGGTGGGGATACTTCACAGCATACAAGGCGAGTTAGAAGCCGAGATAGAGATTAAGACGGCTATGCGAGCGGCGTGGCAGTACCATGTATTTCCTAGACTGCTGACTACCGATGACCCATCCCAAGTAGCGCAACAGTTCCAAAAAGGGCCGGGTGCTGTCATAAAGCACTCACCGGAACGTCCACCAGAATGGTTAGAGTCCCCACCGCCCAATCAGCACATGATGGAGTTTTTGGCATCAATCGACGAAAGTATACGTCGTACTATTCCTGCGGCTCTCATGGAGCGTCAGGCAGATGCTGGAATTCACCAAGCAATGCTTATAGGGCAGGCGCTCAAGATTATTAGCCCTGTCAAGAAAGCATTAAACTCGATGGGTACTGAAATACTGAATAAGCTAAGCCATCTAATGGGATGGTTTGAACTATCAATGTCTGTGCAAGGCCCAAGGCAAGGCACATCTGATAGAATGATTAGAGCCAAAGACTTTAGTCATCATCAGTTTGAAGTAACCTTTGAGGCTACAGACCCAAGCGAAGATGATAGAAGGATGTTAAGCGCACTGGCTGTCAAACGAGAGCCGGGCTTAATCTCACGTTCTACATATCGAGAAAGATTCCTCAAAGGCGTCATACCTAATGGCGAAGAAGAGGAAGAGAAGATTATGGCTGAGCAAGTCATTGACCAATTGGTAGGAAGTGGTATAATGGTACAGGAAGTTATGGCGCAGATGCAGGCTATGCAACAGCAAGAGACTCAGCAACAGTCAGTTGATGGGCTTGCCGGGCAACTATCAGACAGGGCTCGTGGAGCCGCTGATACTGTTGGGGCTAGAGAGCAGGGCTTAGAAGCCCTGATGGGTGGTGGCGGAGGCGGCAGAGTACCAGTCGCATTAGAAAATGAAGGAATAGCTAACGCAGGGGTATAATGGAAAGAGATATTACAGGCCGAGCAGTACAGCAAAGTGCTAAGATAGTACAGCGTGTGATGGATAGAATCCAGCAGAAAGTACCCTTGGGGCCGAGCCAAGTAAAGATGAGTAGAGAGGAATTAAAGGTAGAGATGTCACGTATGCGAGGGGAGCCCATGATGAGGCTCGCTGAAATACTTGGCGACGACGAAGTAATGAATATATTGCGAGGTAGATAATGTATAATAATCCCCTAATAACTATACCTCGACTGCAACATTCTGGCAACGATAATTGGGAACACCATAGGGGTATGGGTATTGCTGGTGACTGGCATGACGATTACACAGAAGGTAATGCCAATAAAAGCTGGGTTCCAAGTATGGACTTCAGGGGGCAAACCGATTTAGGTGAAGATAGTTATCAGCTATCTACAGCTACTAAATCAAAGCCATATATAGCTCCTGATGCAATTTCTAGTGCTACTGACTATACTGATAGTACTGCTATAGAAGGCTCTATGTATAACTATCCTAAAGACCAGAAGTATAATACTACTGGAGTTAATGGTGCTCTTTCGGATACTACTGGAGTATCTCAAGACGAAGGAAATAATATCAATGTTCCTAGTATTCCACCAGCAGATAGTTACGACGTTGGTGGACAAAGTTTTGACCTAGAAAGTGCCTATGCCGCAGGGAAAGGCGCTGATAAGTTACGAGAAGACTTTGCAGGCGATAAAGTAGGCACAGAGTTTCAAGGGGAGCAACCCGGCGAAGACTTAATCATGCCAGACGATAAAAGATTTACAAAGCCAGTCTCTAAAATAGGCCCAGATGCTAAAACTGCCGATGTTATACCTCCGTTCTTAGATTACGAAAATAGGGGTGCATTTGTTTCTGACCAGTTTGGTGGTTGGGATGAGGCTAGGTGGCAACAAGAGTTTGCAATATATTCTATGGGACGAGATGCTGAAACTGGTACTGGTAGTGTAGAGGGTATACCAAATAAAGATAAATACAGTGAAAGGTGGTCTTTACGTGGAGAGCTATTCCACGGTGCTACTAACGATACACCCTACGACCTTATGCAAGCCATTAGGAACTTTGAAGCCTCTGGAGAAGTAACTATAGAAGCTGAAAGGGCAATGTCTGTATTTTCCACACGAAATCTTATAGAACATATTTCAACTAGTGGGATAGGTGAGTCTTTTAGAGACCTAGCTGTCAGAAAAGAAGTAATATATACTGACCTTAAAAACCAAGGCGCTTCGGACGAGTTTATTAAGAAGTATTTTGGTATAGACATTACTAACAAAATGCGTGATGACTATTCAAATATAACTAAAGATACTGCTGTAGCTACTGGCCCTGTCTCTATGGATACACAGGTTCGGGCATATACACAGAATATCAATAAGTCTATAGCGGCACTTAATGCAGGCGGTCTGGGTACTAGCCAGACAGATGACCTTATATCGCAACTATCCCAAGAAGTAAAAGTACCTGACGGCTACGAGGTTGTTCGTGATGAGACAGGCCAGCCATCAGTTAAGTGGATTGGTAAACTCACTGGCAAATCTCAAACTATTGGCGAAGGTGATTTGATGCAGACTATCGCCCAACGAGATATGACTCAGGGACGATTATCTGGTACGGACGAGCAGGCACTAAACAATGCACTACAAACTCGTGAGCAGGGCCAAGTCGCTATACAAAACTATATCCAAGGCAAACTCGGATTAAGTATTGACAAAGAAAGGGCGCAGATAGTAAGTGAGGAATTTACTCAAAGTCTGAACCTTGAGACAGAAAAACTTACACTTAGCCGAGACCAGTTTGTATCTAATGAGGCATTATCTAAGGCTTCATTAACAGGTGTATTTGAAGATAAGCCTACAATTAGCGCCCAAGAGTTAATGGCTAAGTTGACTGGTCAAGTTGCGACTGGAGGTACTGAAAGCCGGTTAGATGAGTCAACAGGTAGGTGGGTAGATTCTCCTATAATGGCTGACACTATCGAGATGCGCAGGTTACGAGCCGAATTAATAGGTCAGTTTGAAGGTGCTAATACTATAACCAGAGACCAGTTTGAAGCCGCAGTATTTGGTAGGATTGGCAACAATGATACATTTGCTAGGGAGCAATGGGCGGCTGAAGAAGCTAGAAAGAGGAACGAGGCACTTCTGGCGGCAGGTAAAGTAGTAATGGGGAACTTCATTACTATGGAAGAAGTTATCGACCCCGAAACTGGCAAGACAATAACTGTGAAGACACCGGCGAAAACAATTCTTGACTCATTAGAGAAACAACGATTAATATTAGACAATCGCCTAGCAGACGCACAAATTAATGGTCTTAGAAGTATTAGTGTTCCAATACTCGATGAAGATGGTAATGAAACTGGGCAGACAGAAATAAGAAGTGTTAGTTATATAGAGAGTCAGCGTCTAGTTATTGACCAAGCAAGGCTTGACCATCTGATGGCTATGGAAGCCGCCGCTCAACGTGGTATGATGGTAGTTCAAGAGGAAGGTGAGGAAGGTGAGATGGTTGATGTTGAGGTAGAGACTATTGCTGGTAGAAAGATGACTCTGGAAGAGAGGCAGTTCAAAGCCCAGATGGAGGCGCTAGCAGGGTATATTACAACCTATGATGCGGAAGGAAACGTCACAGGTAAGGCAGATACGCTAGAGTCTGTAAATGTGCAGGGGCAGTTAGCAAAAGGATTACAAGATATAAAACTCGGTGTTGACGCACATGAGCGTTCCGGGCTTGAGCAGATGGGTGGGCCTACTGATTCGCCAGAAGGCGTAGCGTATGCTAGGAAACAGCAGGAAATGCGGAGGACGTATATAGATACTCTAAACTCTGCGCTGTCAAGTGTTACTATGGAAAATACTGGAGGGCTTGAAACCGCACTGTCTATGGCACTACCGCCATCCCCGGCTGGAATGGTTTGGGATAGTCAGGGCGGCGTATTTAGATTAAGGTCTGGTTTTGAAGGACGAGATATAGACCCCTATACCCAACGAGAGTTGGAGGCTGTAGCCCCAATACTAAGGGCACGAGATAGGGCTGAAAGAGTATTGATGAAACTTCAAGAAGATAAATTTGATTTTGAGCAGGCTCAAAGAATAGCTGACGACCAGCAAATCAGATTAACAAACGCTCTAAATAATGGTGATATAGAGACAGCGGAGGAAGCGGCTTACTTAAAGTCACAAGCTGAAACTAAACTAATTGAACAGCAAACTAAGAATGAGAAATATGCTATGTTATTCCAGTTATTACAGAATCCTGTAGCACTTGGAATGGCAAGACATTATGGTGTATTACAGCAAATTGAAACAGACCTTGGTATAAAACTACCGCATGTTCCTACTATTGAAGGAGATGGTAGCGTAATACCTAACCATAGTGATTGGATTGCTATGACTCCAGAGATACAAGGTCTCACGATGACCATGTGGCAAACTGCAACAGGCGGCTCTCCACAAACATTCATGCAACTTGTAGACCAAACGAAGCCAGCAGACTATAACCCAGTAGAATACAGTATTTACGGAGGATAAATGGCTATACCCTTACCCAGAATACCGCAACCAGCCAAGATAGTTTTACCTACTAATATACTAAGACAGGGTAAATCAGCATATCTTGCTGATAGAGGGCAACGTCTTGCACATATGGGGGCCGAGTTTGGAGAGCAGGCTGGTGAGCAGTATATACGAGAAGAGATAGAAGAAGATGTAAACCAGCGAGATGGCTGGCAGAATCTCTCTGATGAAATGCGTCGTGTCAAACAGCGTTCAGAAATGGGTATGGGCGCAAAGTTTATGGAGAAGTTAGGGCCATTACTTGCACCATTAGAACCTCTTAAATATCTAGACATACCTATCGAGTTGGCGGCAGAAGCCGTTATAGACCCCCTTGAAATGGCTCTACCCGGCAAACAGTTTAACTGGTTACGAGGTAGTGCTGACCGTGAAAACTTTGAAGGCTGGAAGTCTGTAATAGCTGGCATGAAGGGTGAGAAAAAGCTATTCGATGTAATGGATGAAATAGCATATGCTTTTGAAAAGCGTCCATTCTTGGCGCAGGTAGGGTTAGGGTTTGCCTATGCTATGCCTGTATCTAGAATAGGGGCTATAAGCAAGCTAGGAACATTTGCCAAGCCAACTATGTATGCGCTTGACCCAGCACAGCTACCATTTGATTATATAATTGCTCCAGCAGTTAAAAAGGCATGGAAATACTATAAAGGAGTTCCTAGAACACCTGTATTCAGTGCTATTTCCGAAGACCCCGGAACTGTACGAGATATGTACAAAGATTTGAACTCAGGGGTATATATAGAAAATGTTGATAAGACTCAAAGACATGCTAAGACTAATGAACCTCTTAATCCGTCAGCCTTTTATGACCCTTTCGTAGTACAGAAAAAGACTACTATACACTTTCAAAGTAATGCTATAAATAAATTACGAGGGTTCTTAAACGAGACAGCAGACCCTACCATACTTGATGAGCGAGCGATTCCGGGTGTGTCTAATGTTCGTGGTGTATCTGAAATAGTGAGGTCTAGGGATAGGGCTCTATTAGACCTTCAACAAGCATCTTATGCTCGTCCCGGGCAGTTAGAAAGGATGTCAATAGAAGACTTAGAACACTTTATAAGTTATGCTGAAGTTAGACTTCGGAGTTCAGCTAGTAAAATTGAACGAGAAGGTTTTCATTCTATACCTGATGGTAATGCTCTCCAACAAGCAAGACATTCTGCGCAGGCATATCTACTGGAGTTAAAGAAGACAAAAGCAACTATAGGTAAGAATGTTGACGATAAGACTCTGTACGAATTACTTTCTGGCACTGATGAAGGTGTCTTTAAAGCCGTGCATGTACAGCTTGATGCAAATCGACTACAAGTTGGGGATGATTTTCTTGGTATAAATGCGGCTGGTAAAAGTAATCTGAATATACTATCTAACCGACTTAGGTTCTACAATGAGCATTACGGCAACATAGTAGGAGACCAGATAAATGGTATTCCTGTTAACCAACCACTTCCACTAAATGACCGAACATTACGCCATATAGCCGCTACGAAACTAGCCGCTCAGCCGGGCACACGTCCTATAGATGTACAAATGGCGTTAGCGCATGTTGAAGATAGTGACCAATACCTAACCTATATTGAAGACCCCGATGCTATCAATACTGTAGATGACTTCCAATTTTACTTTGGGGAACTCCAATTAGGGACATCTTTTACTGACTATAAAGGTGGAAGTATTGAAAGGATTATAGAGGGTGAGGATTTAATTGGGGGCTATGCCAACAAACTTGGTATTAAACTCAAGCCTATACAGGTAACAAAAGGTAAAATTTCAGACGCTAACGAGATAGTTGAATTTACAAAACCTCTTTTGGACAAGATGAAGATGTGGGGAATGAATGCTGAAAAGAGTAAGGAAGTAGTACGAAAATATGTCTTAGCAAGGTCTGAAATGTCTGGTACTATAGGTAGAAAGAGCCTAAAAGAAAGTGGTGCTTTTGATACTAAGGTGCATAAAGATTATGTAGACTTCATTGGCGATATACGTTTTAACCTATTGAAAGAATCTCCTCTTGAAGAATTAGACCCAGAAATTGTACAGCGTATAACAGAGGCTTTAGGTGTAGAAAAGATAGCTAAAGGGGGAATTGATGAGGATATATTACGAGAATTAGCCGCAGTATCTACAATGAGGTCTGAATCTATACAGCTTCTACACAACTTTCAAAGACTACAGTTTAGGCAAGATGTTATCATAACTAACCTAAAAAGGCAAGGTTACATAGAGCGTGTAAATAACCAATGGCGCTGGGCGAATAGAAGCCAAAAACAAATAGACGATAAAAAGGCGACTATTATACGAGACTTTGGTGAAAATGCTTGGATAGAAGAGGCTGACGCTATACGACTTTGGGGGCCGGTAGGTAATAGAAGAGGTGCTATAACACAATGGCTGGACTCAAACAATACTTCTGCTGTAGATTATGTTAATAGCTATCACGGTATAGGTAAATTTACTCGTAGGCAGGCTAACCAGCTACACATGCACGAGATTATGATTGCCGCTACTAAGAATAGGCAACGACAAATATTAATAGATATCAGTGATAGGCGAAATTCTATGCTAGATAATCCTTCCACTTCAGCGGCAGGTTCTGAAATATGGAGTCCTGACTATGTACAGGTACTACAGGATGGCTTGGTTGGTGATGACCGTGTAGGTTTAGAAGATATTCTTAAAGGATTTCCAGAAGGCTCTGGTGAGGGATACTGGCACGAAGCAATAACACTAGTATCACAAGGTGATGGTAAAGTTCCTTCCCAACGAAGTAGTTTTGAGATTAGACATACTGCAAGGAAACCACTGCTGGAAATTATACGTTCAGTAGAAGACCTTGTAGGACTAAATAAACTAGACATAAATATTGAGGCAGATGCGGAATCGGCCCTTGATGTTATTAAGTCTTGGTTAGGGGTTGTGCCAGAGGGTACAATAGATATAGACCCCATACAAGTACAGATGCGAAGATATGTGGTTGCCGCACTACAACAGAAAGGATTAACTGTAGGTGCTAGTGCTAAGTCTATTAAGACTGCTATGTATAGAGCCTACAATGATATCCCACAACTATTTGGTAAAGATGTAGTTGGTGAAACTAAACTCCGTATAGATGAGGGGCCGTGGGGAACTCTAGCAGAAGGTGAGAAAGTACCAATAAAGGGTGTTAAGGCTTCACGCCCACATAGTATATATGAAACTGTTGGCTTTGAGGAGCAAATAGAGAAACGTATAGATGATGTTGCTAGGATTTTAGCATCTCCACAAGGCAGACAAGCAATGATGTCGGCTGGAGTTGCTGGCGAAGTTCGGAAGGTTATTCCTCTAGACTTTAGGCTTCCAGATGCAAACCATCAGCGCCACCTTGAATTTTTAAGGGAGTATGCTGAGCAAGAGGGTATTGTTCTTGATGGTCGTGTACTTACATCGGAGAGCGCTACTGGTATTGTTCCTGATTTAACGCATCTAACAGGACAGATACAGACAGAGTTTACTAAGAGAAAGAGGCAACTACTTGGTATAAATGCCAAGGGAGAGCCAATAAAGGATAGAACTGCATGGCAGAAATTAGCCGCTAAAATGAATACTGCTATGGCTGGTGGTATGAACTCGTCAGGTATGACAAGAATAGCTAGGCTATATGTTGCTAGAAGAAAGGGGCATAAACTATCTGATGCGGCTGGTAGAGAAGCTACTTGGCAAGCACAGCAGGTATTAGAAGGCCCAGAGTCTGTATTAAAGATGGTTACCGATGCCCCTACCGAAGCGCAGAAAGCGGCGCAGACAAAAACACTAGATGGTAGTGCTAATTATTTAGACTTTGGTTTGTCGAGAGGGCATCAATATCTTTCTGGGCTGGGCGTAAAAGAAATAGAGTTTAACTCTGCACAAACTGCAATTACAGGTAAGTATATTGATGGTACTCTAATGAGTGAAAATGTTAGGGAATTAGTACAGGAGGCTCTAGATTCTGTTCGCCTTAACGATGTAGAAGACTTTATGATACCAGCGCAGGTAGGAGAATTCACTAATCCTACTAATAAGGCAAATGTTTATAAGCTACTTACTCAAGTAGATGCCGCACTAGAAATGTTAGGGCCAGATGAGTGGGCAGAACTATTTAATGTTACTGACCTACAGGCAAGCCATATGCTATTCATACGCAATATTACAGCTAAGATGGATGAGAAAGCCGCCCTTAAAGGATATTACATTAGGAAGGAGATAGAGAAAGCGGCTAAAGAATCTGGTCGTAAGGCTCCTAAATACAAGGAAGGTGGTTATATCCCCCGACTTGCAAGGCAAACAGCACACCAGATAGCTAAGAGTAAAGATAATGTAGAAGGCGTCACTAATAATATGGAGTGGTGGCTAGAGGCACGTGCAGACGATAGTGTGTTTTATACTATGAGTAGACAAGGGCATACATATGATGACTTATCTTATAGGCTAGGACAGTATGTCGAGTCTATGAATAAGGCTATGATAGATACACAGCTTGGTGATGAACTAACAAGATACTACACGGCAACTCATGTGGGTAGTCTGAAGGCCGCTGAGTATAATGAGAAAAAACTTCGCTCACTACATAAAGTTGTACAGGGTATAGAAGGCGGCGATATAAGTCCGACTATAGGCAACCTAGAAGACTATGATAAAGTAATAACCGCCGACTGGAGTTATGTTAGTGGTGAATTACACGATATAGTATCTGATATTGTTAAGGCTGAAACCTTTACAGCACGGAAATCAATTCTAGAAGGACTCCCTAAAGGACATATAGAGCAACTAATATTAGAGGAAAGTAGGAGAAGTACAGATTTAATTGAAGGTTTGCATACAGGCAAGAAGTTCTTTGGTGAGGAATTATATAAGGGGCAGAAGCGTTGGATGCAAGGATTAAAACTTACTACTGACGAGTGGAACTCTCTTGACCAACAACTTAGGGTTGCAAGAACAAGCTGGAAAAATCCAGTAGTTGGGCCAGCAAAATTGGCAAGAGGTACAGCCAGAATGTTAAGAACCTTAAAAGCAGGTTTTGACATAGGTGTATTAATGATACACGGCTATACCGCACTTGTCTCTGCACCTAGTAATATACTACTACAAGAAGCTGGAATGGGATGGCAGTGGAATAGGCAGAGGGCATGGGGACAAGCCGCAAAAGCAATGATTAAGTTTGCTTGGACACCAGAGCATTATGAAACCTACATGGGGGCGGCGGAGACTATGGCTTTACGCAGAGATATCAGTCCTTATGTAACATTGGGCCATGCAGAGCCATTAGCCGCTACCGCAGGTAGTCAGCTCTTTGCTAAAAGCCGAGCGCAATTAGCCAGAGTTCCGGGGCTTAAAAATGTAAAGGCCGCTCATAGGTCTGAAGCCGCATTCGTGGGTACACTAGACGTACTGCGAATGGAACTATGGCAGGGTATGATAAAGACTGTTGAGCGAGACTATAAGAGACTTGTAGAAGTTGATGGGTTTCCAGCATGGACAAATGATTTTACCAAGGCTTCCAAACAGCAACGAGATGCTATGACTGAATTCGGCGCAATAGTAAATAAAATGACTGGTGTATATGATTCTGACTTATCAGGGCTAACACCAACTCAGGGAATAATAGAGAACTCATTCTTATTCTTCGCACCTATGTATAGGCGAGCAACTTACGGTATTATAGCTGATATAGCAAGAGGCGGTATGCGTAGAGATGAGGCATTAAGAAGTGTTGGGGGTGTAGTAACCGCAGGTGCGTTATTAGCAGGTGTCTCTGAATACATACTTGGTAATGAGGGAGCCGCCGACCCTACATCGGCTAACTTCGGAAAGATAGTAGTTGGTGACCAGAAGGTAGGAATCAGCGGTGCGTGGAATACTGTATTCAAACTTGGTGTGGATATACAAGTAGGGATGATGGCAATGGCTAATTCTGAAGAAAGGCCAGATGATGTATACGAACTGGTAAAAGATAACCCTATTATCAGCGCAATAGGCAGAAGAGGTCGTAGCCAGATGGCTCCTCCAGCACAGATTCTTACAGATGTTATAACTGGACGAACCTATATGGGAGACCCCCTAAAAGATTTGGATGGTAGTTATGACTGGACAGAAATGGCTAAGTATGGTGGGCGACAGCCCCAACCATTTTGGGGCGACCCGATACTAACTGGTGGCAAGATGGGTGTTATTGGTGGTGCGTTTGAAAGTGTAGGGACACAATCTTGGCGAGTTAGTGACTTCGATGCAGTACAAAGTACTAGGCAATACGTACTAGAAAATGAAACTGGCATAGAGGAATTAAATAATTGGCGAAGCGCACAATTTGCTAAGGGCGAGAAACTAGTCTGGAGTGAGGCTCCAAAGTCTGCAATATTTGAATTAGAAACTGGCAATACCGAACTTATTGAAGCTATGGATGATTGGAAAAGTAAGTGGGGACAACTGGCTAGAGGCGATGATAGACAATGGTATACCTATAGGATGCGCAGTTCTGATATAGATTTAAACGCATCAAAAGAAATAGCTAGGATTACTACAAAGTTTGAAAAGGGAGAAATAAACGGTAGAAAGTTAAACCAAGAGATTAGAAACATACTAGTTTATAGAGGCATTTCAAAGAGGACATTACTGGCAGACCCAGATTTATCCTTTGTAAGTGACCGCATTGAGGAGCTTAGACAGGCAGGGGCCGATAGGGATACTGCATTCATAGGTGACTTATACTACGACCTCTATATGGCAGATGTAAAACATAACCCTAATAACTTTGACGAGGATGAAAACTTTATATGGGATAATTACCAAGAGGCTGAAGCGAAGTTTAAGTCTACCCATAATTTGGTAAACAGGCCAGAACTTTGGGGGTATATACAGAAAAGAAATAAACAATGGTTTGAGCATAATCCTATAATGGTTGAGTTCGATGCCTCTAAAGATACTCTTGCGTCTTACTGGAATCTACATAAAAGCCCTACTGTATTCCCATCTGTAATGGATAGGATAAAAGCGAAGGAGTATATGCAGGCTCCTAGTGCGCATAGAAAAGCTATGTTGGCAGACGCAGACCCGGACATGGCAAGGATTGCACGTACAATAGACCGTGCAAGGACAGATATGCGGCGAGAAAATCTTGAAGTTGATTGGGCGCTGGTTAAGTTCCACGGAGCAAGACCTATATCCGACCAAACTGCACTAAGAGAAAACATATGGATGCAGGCACAACAAAATTCACAGTACACAAATTCAGTATTAACGCCTAGCGCTACCGGCTTTAAGAAGACGGCGGCAGGCAGAATTATACATTCATCATTGACAGGAGTATAATAATGTGTTATAATTTAAATGGAGTATCAGCGTGGGACATCCAAGGAGGCACTAACCGTGGCTGAATACGAGGCTAATCAAGATAGCAATAGCACTAACGCAGAAGCGGACATCTATGATGGCGTATCTGATGAGCAAAAAGGTTGGCAACGACAACTGAACCGGGCCAGAGAGCAAAACAAGGAACTGTTAAGAGGTTATCTGGAACTAGGCGAAACTAAGGCGGCCTTATCACGTGTAGAGGGCGCAGTTGAATCACTCATTGACCACTTTGCGCAAAGCGGTTATGACGATTCTCCATTGACAGGAGTCAAGGATAGTCTAAGTCAGCAAAGGCAAGCGGACACTTCGATGCTAATGCACAGAGACCAAATTGCCGGTGTTTTACACGACAATGACAGTAATTGGGACTCCGAACAAATGCAAGAAGCTAGGACTAAGTGGGA
>Ga0209756_1003125_pt1 | contig 13656 bp, 10 predicted proteins | sample ETNvirenome_6_85_FD_184071 | JGI IMG/M metagenome (GOLD analysis project Ga0209756, IMG submission 184071) | Marine viral communities from the Pacific Ocean - ETNP_6_85 (SPAdes) (version 3) | ecosystem: Environmental > Aquatic > Marine > Oceanic | place: Pacific Ocean | collected 2013-06-19
TTTTTTAAAGTATCAACAATTTTTATGGGGTTGGCTGTAATAAAATCAGACAGCCCAACATCCAAAGCCCAATCATGCCCTAGTTCAGACAAAAGAGTCGCATGAGGAATAGGCACAGAAACACTTAGCTGGCTTGAGCCATTCGACATTATTTGTACTTCTGGCTTGTAAACACTAGCTTTTAAGTCATCTACAATATCTAATCTCCTACTAGCTCTAGCAGTTGCCGCATCCAGAGTTGCACCCACATCTAATTCTTTGTCAACCTCTTCTGCTTGTACGGCTTGTAAATCTATACCTAGAGCAGCAGCCCTGTCTAGTTCCCTGAGACTTCTTACCTCACCGACAGTTCTTGCTCCTATGACACCTGACTCAATATCTTGTAATATATCTATAGGCGATCTAAACCCTGCTGCATTGCTGGAATAAATAATAGATCGAATGAAGTCAGCAATTCTTTGGAAAAGACTTCTTGGTTTGCCAGTGGCAATTGATTTGTTTTGTGACCAGTATTCAAAGAGCATAGCCACAGCCTCTTCGTTTTGGCTGTCAGCATCCATAGGCTTTCCAAATCTATCTGTAGCATAAAGACGCTTTGCCAAATCGTTAAAAGATTCTTTCTTATCAAACGATTGTTTATCTACAGACTCTGGAACCTTAACTCTTTCTGTGTATTTTTTAAGGATATTCCATTCCCTATCGGTAAATAAATCCAAGTCTCTGAAGGCATGAATCCCCTCATGGTGCAAGGTTCTTGCCATATTAATGACTGCCTCATTTTCACTCAAAGGATTGCCATCACCATCAAACATTGCTTCAGTAACACTAATCAAAACATTACCAGCAGGATCACGATAATCCAGCTTGGTTGCTTGCCATGTTCCTAGTTTTCGCTCTTTGTCAATTTGATTAACAAGTTTAACTGTCACTCTATTAGGAATTTTAAGACGCTTGGCAACCTTTTTAATTTCTTCTCTAAAACGCTTGTCTCTTTCTTTTAATAGTTTCTTTCTTTCATTTTCTGCGGTAGCTATATCTGTAATGTCCTTACCAGCAGGAGAGAGAATCCTGTTTTTATTAGCTTCTATTTCAGCCTGACGAGATGTTTCAGACTCCACCAAATCGCTTATAACTTCTGGAGCTACACCCATATTGGTTAATCGTTGAGCATAATCCTCTGTAGATTCTCCTTTGGTTGCAGTCAGGTCATAGACATATTCGCTTTCTAATTCTGCTACATCTCTTGGAACCCACTTGCCTTTATAGGTTTGCTTTTTGGTAAACCTCATCTCAGCTTCTTTATAAGGAGCACCCCGTCTATTAAAACTTCTTCCTTTAGGCGTGAAATATCCCATCTGCTGAATGATTTTCTCCTGCGGAGCAAGACGACCACTCTCTACAAAATCTTCAAACATCTCAGTAGCAGACTCTCTGTCCAAGCCAGTTAAATCCATAATAGATTTAGGAGAAACGACTTGATTGGGTCGCTCTAAAGAGTTTTTATAGACAGCATCGTACTGCGCAAAGGTGTAAGGTCTGGGTGCAAAATTTGGAAGTGGGGCAGGCGGAACCTCTTTGCCTGCGGAACCTTTGGCAAAGGGAGGTATGCGAGAAAACTTTGCATACGCCATTCTCTTTTGTGATTTGGATAGTTTGGAGAAAGATCGTTCTCCAGTATAGGTTTCAAGGAAACTTTGAAACGCTTTAGAATTAATATCAAGACGGATATTCTTTTTTTTAGCTAAATCCTTGAATGTTTTTTCTGTAATTTTTTTAGGAATATAGGGAGTGAGCTTTCTTCCTTGTGCATTTTTTTCTTCTTGAGGAGTAGGAACACGCCTTGGAACAACCTCTCTTCCCTTGCTGTCTTTTTTATATTCTATACGAACATCGCTTGCCGCAGCAGCATACTTCTCATACTGACGCTGAGGAGTGTCGGCAATATCATTTATTAAATCATTAAAATCTTTTGCTTTTAATAGCTTCTTAGCTTCAGCAACGGTGTAAAAACTTTTTTCTTCTATCTTTCTTCGTTTAAGATTTTTTCTCCAAAGATAAAAAGCAGCACCTGCTCTTGGACTAGCAGGATCAAGGGTTCTAGTAGGGGCTTTGCCGCCCTTACCTGAAATTTCACCAAGAAATATTCTAGCTTCCTTAACCATTTCATCGGTTATTCGGCTATCGTAGTTTGCTAATACTTGTTTGGGAATTTGAGATGTTTCTGGGTTAATAATGTTGCGAGCTATGCTTTCAGCAGCGCCACTGCCTACTAAGCCATTTATTCTTAATAGTTCTTCAACAGCTTTATTTGTTCTTAAATCATTTGATGCTTTATTAAGCTGTTGCTTGGCAACAACGGCTTCGTTCATATCTTTAGTGCTAGACTGCACTTCATTGGTTCTGGTATTAACAATATCAAATCCATCTTGGGTTTGAACAACCTCAAAATAAGGATTATGTGTCGCTAACTCTTCTTCAAGTCTTGCTTTTTTCTCAGCATCTTCTGGTTTTGTTGAAACAGGACTTTCTTTATTAATAATATTCTGGAGAATTTCGTCATTACTCGTTGGAATGGGTGCTCCAGATTCATCTCTTGTTACAACCAAAGCAGTTGATGTGGTTGGATTCAAATCTTCTGGCTTGCTGGCTATTGGTTTTGAATCTGCTTCATTAAGTTGTTCTCTGCGATCAACCTCATCCATTCTATTCTTGGCAAAACGCCTAGCTCCAAATGCAGTCATAAGGAAACTGGATATAAAGCCGACACCACCACCTACAGAGGCTTCATCCATTGCGCTGTCAGTAATTGGTAAGTCTGGATCGTATAGGTTTTTTGCGGTGAGGTTCTGCATAATACCAGCACCTGCTTCCTGAGCGCCTTCAGTACCAGCCTGCATTAATGCTTGTTTTGTTGCTTCAGCCAAATCGAAACGACCCATGTTAGCTTTACCAAATCTTCTCCATGCTCTTTCAATCGGTAGCAATTCTGACATACCGATACCAGCACCTGCTAGTTCAGCAAGAAATTCTTTGCCTGCTCCGACTTCTTCACCACGCAATCTTGCTTGTTCAAGTCGCTGTCCTTGTTCTGAAATACCCATAGGAATGGCAAGAGACAAAGCACCAAGCTCTTCTATGCTTCTGGCTCTGCCAGTTGATACAGTTCTAGTAATACCTCGACCTAAGATCGGAACATCCTTTAACTTACTTAGTGTTGGCATTGTTGCAGATGTTTTACCAGCAAGCCCTACACCTCTAGCAATAACACCGGGTGTCATAAAGGTAGCAAATGAACCCAAGCCCTGACCAAGCATACTAGAATAGGCATCTTGATAGGCTTCTTCTGGTCCAAGAGGGCTGTCCATTATACCTCTTTGAACATCTCTTAATCCTTCGCCAAGAGCGCTTTTATTGCCCACATCAAAGATATTAACAATACCTTCACCAGCAGACACCAAGCTACTTAGGAATCCTCTTGGAATACCTTTAGCAAACTCTAAGGCATGACCGCCTATGGTTCTGTCATATTCTGGGGTAAAGTGATCTGGATATATTTCAGCTAGTCGATTTCTAACCGCAGTCTTTTCTTCATCCGACATATTTGCCGGAAGATTAATCGTTTTACCATCGGGTAATTGATATAAAGGCATTATTATGTTCTATAATCAGAAGGCAGGCTTGGTATTCCTGTGCCAATGCCTCCACCAAGTTGTGCTAATCTTTGCTCAAGTCTAGCAATTTTTTCTTCGGCTTGTGGATCGCCAACAGATTCTTTCAATATTTCAATTTGAGTAAGAATGTTTTGAGCTTCGTTTATATCTAACAATCCTTGTTTATAATTTAACTCAACCATAACTGACAGTGCTTTAAGTTTCTCAGCAGAGCGAGCCGCTTTAAGAGCGCTCACTTCTTTGCCTGCGGCTGATAAACCACCAGCAAGATCACCTGCTGCTATCCCTGCACCTAATTGAACTAAAGCTGCTCCTTGTTGATCTCTAAGAGATTGACCACCGCCTTCTAATATTGAATTAATTTGATCCATAACATTTGATCTTGAAGTAGCTACATTTGTCTCTACATTATTCGGAGTATTTATTATAGATTGTTCAGGCATATCGCCTCTTGCTTTTGCTGCTCTTAAAAAGTTAAGCTGATCTCTTGGGCTTCCTTTCTTAAAGGAACTATATCCGCCTTGACCGAAACCTATATTAGTTAAATTTATTGAAGCATCATTTAACAAACCACTAAGTTCTACTTTCTCTTCTAAAGTAAGAGAAACCTCTTTAGCTTCAACATCCGTAGCCTCAACCTCTGTTCCAACGTCAGGTAGTACAGAAGCAACAGCACCACCACCTAAGACTGCTGTGGTTGCAGGATGATTTAAGGCTACATCTGTAACTTTTCCTGCGATTGATGTTGGTTTTATGGGTGCTGGAATACCCTTTGGAAATCCTCCTACATTTGGTGGAATTGGTAAATTTATTTCTGGAGTTGTCCCAGTTCTAGTTCCGCCTAGCCTTGCTCTTAATCCCGCGATACCTTCATTATACTTATCTCTTATTCCCTTTGTCATGCCTTTAAAGCCGCCCGCTTTATCCCAAGTCTTTTTAGCCTTTTTTATTCCTTTTTGAGCGAGTTTAGCTTTTGCTAAATCTAAAGCTATATTTCCAGTTCTTGCCCACCCTCTATCAGTATAAGGGTTATCTGGTCTACCAAGACCAAAACCTCCTTCTCCAGTGCCTGTATAAATATCAGTATCTAATAACCATCCTTCTGGACCTGCTATAGTATTTCCAAACGGACCTTGTAGACCTGCTTCATCTTCTATCGGAACTATCTTTCCTTCGTCATCAATGGTCAAGCCCATAGCAATAAGATTAGGATCAATATATTGTCCACTTTGATACCGAATAGAACCACCCTCTTTCATCTGCATAGGCGCATTCTGAGGCATTTGTTCTTGCATCATAGGGTCTTGCATCATTTGTTGTTGCATCATGTTAGGATCGATATTAGGGATTCCCTGTAATTCCATAGCCTGTTCTTCAACAACGCTCATTTGTGGAGGCTGATTCATCTGCATTTCATATGAATTACGCATATCGTTTCGTCTTTTGATTTCTGTAGCAACCAAGAAGCTAGGAGCAATCCCTGTAGGCTGTATCATTTCTTGAGCCAATACCTCATCAGGGTAATACTCAAGTTCTTTTTGTTGATCGATTATACTCATCGCGGTCTACCGCCTCCCATGCCTTGATAAAGTCCCAGAGCACCAAGCCCTGCACCTAATGTTTGTTGAAATAAACCGGGTCGTTGTGCATAACTGCTAACAGTTTGACTTGGTTGTAAGTTAAGCCCACGAATAATATTACTCTGAAACCCAATTTGTTGTTGTGGATAACCTTGTTGTCTAAGGAAGTCCTCATATCCAATATCAAGTCCAGCTTGTCTAAAGCCTCGTCTTTGACCACCGACACCACCAAGAGCACCGATTCTTTCAAGTGCCATTTGTTGTGCTTGTGGTGCAAACCCACCTAATAGTTGTGCGGCACTTAACTGTTGTCCTTCTTGTGCCATTCTGGATGCTCGATCTCTTTCAAATTGTTCTTGTGCTGATTGATATCCAGACTGCAATCCTTGTGTTTGTATATTGCTTAGGTTTCTAAGCAAGTCTCTATTAAGATTAGATTCAACAATGCCTTCTCTATAGCCACCCAATGCGCCTTGTGAAGCTGCATCCAAACCTATACTAGATCGTTGAATGTCGGCATCTCTTATTGCTTGTTGTTTAGCAATATCAGTAACGCCTTGTTGATAAGGAGACATATATCTTTGCATAGGAGATTGATAGCTTTGTTGTATAGGTCTTTGCGGTATTCTAGGTCGCATTGGTCTTTGTGGACTAAGACTTCTTAATCCAAAATCTCTTCTTCCTCTTTGTCTTCCTTGCATTGCGCGATCTCTGCCACCAAATATAGGCACACCAAAACTATCTACGGCACTCATTGGATCATCTAAAAATCCTCTAGGAGTTGGCATATCAGGTCTACGTTGTGGTCTTGGAAATCTTGGAAACGTAGGCTGAAAAGGTCTTGGCTGTTGATAACCACCATATATGGGTTCTCTTGGTTGTTGAAAACCTGTGAATGGCTCAAAGGGTCTGCCTTGTGAAAGCTGAGATGCCGTTTGCTCTGCTTGTCTTTGAGCAAAAGGTGTCCCTTGTCTAGCAAGGTTTCTTGTCATACCAAAAGCCTGTTGCTCTTCTGGAGCAAATTCTGCTAAACGCTGACTTGGGTAAGTCGCATAGGGTTGCAGGCTTTCTGCTTCTCCTCTTGAGAGCAGACGACTGTAATAAGGTTTTGCCTCTTCAGGAAATTGTGTTTGTGTTACTGTCTGTTCTACTGGTTGACTAGAGCCACCGCTACTTCCGCCCATTTATTACTCCTGTATTCTAACTTCAAAAAAGGTGGCGTGTTTTCTCCACCCCATGTTCTTAAACCAATTCCAGAAACCAGTTCTACCGATTCCTTCTATACCATCATATCCATTTTTTTTAGCAAAATGACCCAACATATCTAAACCATCTTCTAACCACCAGTCCATTTTAATGCCTGCAATATGATCTATGTGTAACATTCTCAATCCTGTTGGATATTCTTTTAAGAAAGTAACACTGCAACCTATGATCTCAAGATTAGATGTATCATAAACTATCCACATCTGACAGCGACCAGAATCAACATCTCTATAAACATCATCAATGGTAACACGACCACCGCTTCTTTTAACTGATCTTCTTAGTAGTTTTGCACACTCATCCCAGCATTTATCTAATATTTCTGGGTGAACCATTGACCATTCTAGCTCATGTTTTAAAGCGGGCTGATTCATACTGGCATTACCTGTCTGCTATCAATGGGTTCTGCTTGTTTTATTGTTCCTGTTTTAGCCATACGAGTTCTGTCCAACATTCCATCTAGTTTTCTTGAGCCCTCTTCAGAATTGCCATCCCCTAATTGAGAAACCACATCTGCTGGCACTATATATTCACCCGGTGATGCTGCTATTCTATTTTGATTTCCAGCAACGCCTTGAACAAAGTCATCCATTCCACCGCCAAAACCCTCTATCATTCCTTGTGTTTGTGCTTGACCATCAGGATTTAATACTTGTTCTCTTAAAGACATAAAGGCTTCCTGTCCATACAGTCCAATAAACTGATTAATAACAGCATCTGCTGTTTCTTGGTCTGGAGCCATTCCTTGAATAACCATAATTGCTGCTTGTATAAGCTGTTCATTTCCTTCAGTCATCATGCCATCATCTAATCCAGCAATGCCTTGACCCTCTTGATATCGAATGTCTCCGCCTTCAGCAAAGGTTAATTGATTATCGAAAGTATTATCAATTTGTGGAGTGTTTAATCCTTGTAATAAAGATTGTAATCCTCCTAGTTGTGTACCTAATCCACTTAATTGACCAGACAAATCAGAAAATTGTTGTGAATAGTTAGGGGTTTCATAAGTAGGCATTTGGAAATTACCAAACATATCAGTTAGCCCTCCTAACTGAGATGATAAATTAGAAAATTGTTGACCGTAATCAGGAGTTTCATAAGTAGGCATTTGGAAATTACCAAACATATTACTTAATCCACTTAATTGACCAGACAAATCAGAAAATTGTTGACCGTAATCGGGGGCTTCATATGTTGGCATTTGGAAGTTTCCAAATATATCAGTCAAATTACCAATGCCTTGTTGCAATCCTTGAAACTGACCAGAATAATCAGGCACACCATAAGTAGGAAAGTCAATTTGACCAGCAAGATTGCTCGCTAACTGATTATAATCAAAGTCAGGAACTTCGTATGTTGGCATTTGCAAATTACTAAATTGATCTGTTAGCCCCCCTAAACCTTGTTGTAAAGACTGAAACTGATCAGAGTAATCAGGCATTTGAAAATCAGGCATTTGAAACTGAGGTTCACCGAAATCAGGAATATTTATTTTATCAGCCAAAAGATCATAGTCTATTACAGGTTGCTGAAACATATTTTGATTTTGAAATATATTAGATAAATCAATTCCTTCAGCAGTTGTGTCACCAAGATTAATCCCACCAAATAAACCTTCCAATCCCGGCAAACCACCAATACCACCAAAATTTATAGGGGGCATAGTAGGTGGTGTTATTCCATATGGGTATTGTCCCATTGTTGAAGCAGGAGGATTTGCTGTTGGAAAATAATTAAACTCAGCATCAATACCGGGTCTATATCCAACAGGAGGAGCTTCTGGAACTCTTGCCTGTGTTGGCACTATATTAGGATTATTAAGGTTTGGAAATCCGTAGTTATAACCACCATAATCATAGTTATCATATGGAGTTATCATTGTAGAACGATTAGGAGCCATTCTTGATTGATTTTGATTTAACAATGGTTGAAAAAACCTATTCGTATTAGGAGTGTATGTATAATCTTCTGGAGGTAAACTTACATTTCTGTCATACATAGGATTGTCTAATCCAATAAACTTTCGATCAGGACCTTCATATCGTTGCATATTGCCTTGAGCATCTTCATAAAATGGATCATAACGAATTTCTTGTGGCATATTTATTTGAGGCAAATCAACCATAGGAACTATTTGCCCATCAAACATCATTGGGTTATTTCTTTTAGCCATTAGCTATAGTCTCCATCAATATATCGTTTCTTGTATAGTGATCCGCCTTCTCTAGCATAGTAAGGTATATTCTCAGGATGCATACGATAAAGCTCTGCTTCTCTTTCTTCTTTTTCTCTTTCCATGTTTGCAAGCATATCTTCAAATCTTCTTTCTGCATCTCTTTGTGCTTGTAATCCTGTTCCTGCAATCATTCCAACACCGGGTAGTGTCATCAACTGATTTGTTAGCCCGCTAATTCCAGCATTACCTATAGACTTAAAGCCTTCTCCGATGCTCATATTTTGAGAAGCCTGCATTGGATTGACTACACGATTAGAAATTAAATTATTTGTTGTTATAGAATCAGTAAGAGCCTTGTTTATACCAGACATTGAACCACTTGATATATTCATTGAATTTAAAGCATCGCCCACATTCATTCCGCCGCCCACATTCATTCCGCCTTTAGTAAGCTCTCCTAAATTTGCAAACTGCTCTGGAGATAGTGTGTTTGATAATGCGCTAATATCTGTTCCTCCAAGAGCCTCTGTAAGACCTGCGGTTTGTTGACCCGCTTGAGATAAGCCTTCCATAAACTTACCGCCTAAAGCACCAGTTGCTCCACCAAGTAACATGTCTTTAAAATCACCGCCTCTTATTGCGGCTCCGCCTGCTCCACCTAATGCTCCTGCTGCTACTGCTCCTAAACCCGGCACCAACATTGGAAGCAAGAAAGGTAATCCAAATCCTAGTATATCTCTAAATAAACCAGCTTCAGGCAATCCTGTTTGTGGATTAGTAGTCATTAAACCCGGTGCAAGAGATGCAATTCCTGCAACCTCATCAGGTGTAACGTGCATAAGCATTGTGTCATCACCACGACCTGCATTAGCAAGCTGTTGTGCTTGACCCATTAGTTGTCCACCACCTGCTTTTTTTTCTGGTTCGTTTTCTTTCATGTATTCAATCATATCTTTACTGAATGAATCTGGGTTTTTTTCATAAGCCTCAAAAAACTTTTCTAATCTTTCATCTGATTGTTCTTGTTGTTTTTTATCTTTAATTAATTGCTCAATTGTTTTTCCTTCGTTGTATCTTCCTGCTAATTGCATAAGTTCATCTCTGTATTCATTTCTTAAATAATCAGGCAAAAACTCTATTGCATAATCAGGGTTTCTTTCATATGCATCTGGAGTCTCTTTCATTCTTCTTGCTCTTTTTTGCAAACTTCTTAATTGATTTCGACCTAGTTTAGAAGAAACATCAAACTGAGGCTTTGCTTCAGGCACTTCTCTTCTGCTTGCGCTAACTAAAATTTCTTCTATAGGTATTTGTGGTTGTGGTTGTGTTTGTGCAGTAGTACCCAAAGAAGGCATTGGAATTGCTGGCATACCAGCAAACCCCATAGTTGATGCCGCTCCTGAAGCACCTGCTGGTACAGGGTACTTACGAGAAAACAATCCTTTTAGTCCAGAAAAAATACGACTTTCTCTGGCTCGTCTTATTTTACGAGACAATGCGTGGTATGCTCTTCTTCCTTCTTTTGTGGTTCTATCAATAGACTCAAGTTCAGCGAACATTAAATCTAATTCTTCGTTTGGCGAACCTAAATATCTTTTTGCCAATTTACTCTCCTAGTCGTTACTGGTTTCGCAACCAAATACATTAAAACTCATATCTACAGCACTTGTGTAGACCTTTAAAACATCTGTCTGATTAAGTGTTATACCTATTACAATTGTTAGGGAATCATTAGCCGCAACTGATTTGTCATAGTATAAATATTGTTTATCATCAGCTCCTGCTCCAGCAACATGAACGCTCAACCTAAATGTTATAGCAGAACCTGTTCTGTTTGCTGCCACAATAGAACTAATTGTGGTCATTGTTTTATCAGGAACAGTATATAAAGTCGTAGTGGTAGTTGCTGATGGATCAACCTGTCCTAATACTTTTAAGGTATCAGCCACCAGATGCTCCCATTAATAAAAACTGATGCCTTCTTACAGACAAAGAAGAAGGCTTGTTTTGTAATTTGTTTGCATTTCCAATGTCATTATTTATATCAAGTATTGCACCTTCAATAGTTGATCTTAATATTGACTGGTCAATATTTGAGTATTCTGTAGGAGCAACAGGTAAAGGTATTGATGTTTTCTCAGCCATTATTGTCTCCCATCTAATCTAGTGTCTAATCTAAAATGTCCCAATCTCCAGCCATATCCTGTTCCAGTGCTTTCAAACCTTAACACTGCTTGTCTTGATCGACATCTTACAAATGCTTGTTGGGTTGAACTGCTTACAGAAGAGGTAGATAGGGTTGATAAGCTATCACCCGGATAGTTTCTTCCTTTAATAGAAACATCTAAATCATTACCAGTATCAGCATCTTTAAACTGTATATCTGGTATAACTCTTGATACCAGCATAAAGTTATTTCCATCTTCAATATCAAAGTCTGCTGTTTCAACATATGCCGTCATAGCACTTCCATCATCATCATGACCATACTCTTGGTTATACAAATAATTAGAGTCAGTTCCTGATTTGCCAGCCGCAATTGGGTTGTTTTGTAAATGTGCTTCGATCCACGCTGTTCTAACCATTGTGCCTACAGACCATATATCCTCAATGTAGTTGTAGATTACATAACGATCTATTTCTTCTGATCCTGATGATGGGTAAAACCACATCACTTCATTAAAGTCTATATTAGCAGTGCCAAAAACTTTATAGGCTTGAGATAAGTTTATGTCCCCATAAATATAATCTCTTACTGCACATGGCAATGGGCTAACTTGACCCGAATAAGTAAAGAAACTTCCTCGATCCATAAAGTAAACAATACCATTAGCGTTGACAGCAGCGTTTGGTGAAATCATTGATACGCCTGCTTTTAATTCATTGAACGAAAATATAAATGGAGCACCAACAAATCTCATTGAATGCATAGCTGAATCAGTCCATATAATAATTTCCTGTCGAGTTCTTAATGCACCTACAATTTTACTGCCACTACTTATCTTTACTCCGCCTGCTGAATTAGTAGATGAAGGTGTCCAATCTATAGCAGACTCTTGATCTGACCACCTAACTAATAAAGGGTCTAAAGAAGAAGAGCCTATAGGATTAGAGCCAAAACAAATAATGTGGCGATCTACGTCAGACACCATTATTTGCAATGCTTTTGTTGGTACGTCAGATGCTCCTGATAAAGATGTAAAATTTACTGCTCTTGTGCTTGTCCCAGAGCTTTGATCCCAATAATAAATACCGCCTGCTCTTGGGTTAAAAACTAAATCGTCACCGAAATTGTCTTGGCTGTATTGTCTTAATTGATTTGTATTATCTAAAGATGCGGCAGAACCAAATGTTCCATCTCCCCAAGTAGAAGCGCCCCAACCTGTAGAGGAAACATAATTATCTAGCCCTATGTTAATTTGATATGCGCCAACAACGCTTGATCCACCATTACCGACATCACTACTGTTTGCTGTAACGGTTGCGCCATCGGTGTCTTTCGCTTCAATGGTGTAGCTGTTAGCATTAACAATGGTTGCTATTTCATATTCTTGATTAAGAACACTAGCAGTAATTAACCCGCCTAAAGTAGCGGCACCGCTAAATGTTACAAAATCTCCTTTAACCGCACCATGTGCTGTATCAGCTACAGTAATGGTTGCATCACCATTTGTTGCAGAAAAAGTAACATCGCCTGCGCTTGTGGTTAATCTTATTGGAGTTATATCGTTGTAGCTTGTACCATCTGCAACATAAAATTTAAGATGTGTTCCAATGCCAATATAATTAGTTCCACTAGCAGCACCATAATTATATAAAGATCGTGCAGTTCCTAAAAAAGTAGAGCTTGAATATTTAATCCAACCTCCTATTTTTTCTGCATGACCAGACCGAAAACGAATTTTATCAGAATCATACCATCCAAATTCATTGGTATAAGAAGTTCCTTCTTTATCTATTCCTGCTTTAAAAATATATTTTAGTAATGCCATATTATTTCTTTACCAGACTTCCGCCAAAGTACATTCCAATTATAGCTGATACTAAATTTGTATCTAGCTGTGTTATAACTAATCCTTGAAAAGTAATCCATTCAAAGACTTCTCTTCCATCTCTAAAAAACCAAAATCCCGGATTCCAATTTGTATATCCAACTGTTACAGCAACCATTGGATAAAATACCGCTACCAATTTTGGCAATAGAACAATTGCAAAGATAGCGGTCAACGCTATTATTCTTCGTGTCCAAGCAAAGCCTTTGTCTTTTAACCCATGATCTAAAGACTGTTTTCTAGCCTTCATATCAAACTCACCTCTTGTTATAAGAAGTTTTTGTTGTTCTTCTTTAGCCTTTCTGCTTTGCGACCATATACTTAATAAACTACTTAATAAAGTAGACCCAAGCATAGTTATAATTTCAAAAGGAAAACCCATAATTGAGTTTTACTTTTTAGATTTTATTGCAACAGTTTCATATGCTTCGTTTACATCAGGTGTTGACTTGTCATCACCTACATACTTACCATCTTCATCTCTAGCACGAACTGTTTTTTCTTCATAGCCAAGAAACTTTGTTTTAAACCAAGTTGCTAATCCTATTTTTTTTGCATACAACATATTATTTCCTTATTATTTTATGTTTTTTTATGGCTGTTAGTATAGAGTCCAAACCAAGCTGCGCCAGCACCCACGACAATTGAAATCAAACCTGACTGTTCAAAACTAGGATCAGGTAAATCCATGAACCAAAAAGTTGTAAAATACAGTAGGTACATATACACCGCCAAAAAAGCTCTAGGTATAATTCTCCAACTGTCTATTGCTTGTGCTACAAATATAAACTTTTGGTAAGGGTTGTCATTCTTTTTGTCTTCAAGTTCTCTGATTCGATCTTTAAGTGAAGCATTTTCTTGAAGCATTTCCATAAACTTTGATAAGTCCATTTCTACTTCGTTTCTAGACA
>Ga0209756_1003129_pt1 | contig 13641 bp, 6 predicted proteins | sample ETNvirenome_6_85_FD_184071 | JGI IMG/M metagenome (GOLD analysis project Ga0209756, IMG submission 184071) | Marine viral communities from the Pacific Ocean - ETNP_6_85 (SPAdes) (version 3) | ecosystem: Environmental > Aquatic > Marine > Oceanic | place: Pacific Ocean | collected 2013-06-19
TATGGGTATGACCGCTCAACAGGCGGAAGATGCTGCTCGTCAGGCGCAAGAACAGTTTGGGCAGGCGCAATTTGGTCAGAACGAACAGATGCGACAAGCTCAACAGCAGGCTAATGTGGTGGCATATCAAGCTCGACAGCAAGCCATGCAGGAGGCCGGGCGGCTTGGATTATCAGCGCAGGAGATTCAGGAACGGGGTCGTCAGGCTGCTAATCAGGCATATATGCAGGCACAGCAGTTCAATGTGGATCAGGGTTACAGGCAGGCTCAGTTAGGTATGACTGGTCTGGGTGAAGATCGTGCGGGGCGCCAACAGCGATTAGCAGCGGCTGCGCAGTTAGGTCAGTTAGGCGGTCAGCAACAGCGGATGGGCTTTGAACGAGCACGTTATTTAGAGGCAATGGGTGCTGGTCGACGTCAATTAGGTCAGCAAGGTCTGACTATGGGATATGAGGATTTCTTGCGACAACGGGCATATCCACAACAGCAGTTAGGTTTAATGAGTCAATTGCTTCAGGGATTACCGATAAGTCCGACAGGTCAGTATCAAGGGGTTACACGAGGCGGTCCAAGCGGATTGCAGCAAGCATTAGGCGGACTCGGTGGGGCTATAGGTTTGTATAGAGGAGCAATGGGTGCTGCTGCTGGTGGTCGAGTTCCCGGGGTAGCAGGCGTTGGACTGCACAGAGCATTGAGGGGATTCTGATGGCAATTGGAAATTTAATTGAACAGGAAGATATGGCAAAAGGTCTTCCGGATGATGTGTTGCTGCAAGAAGCGCAACAGCCCAGCGGGCAATTACCGCAATTTTTATTGATCTCGGAGGTTCAGCGCAGGACTGATATGCGTAAGCGTTATCAGCTACAAATGCAGGAAATGGAACCGACTGTCGCTGAACAGATTATGCAGGAAGGTATTACTGGTGTAGCGCAGCCACCTCCGGAAATGCAGCAAGCTATGAATGGCGGTCCTCCGCCAATGCAACCACCGATGAATGGTGGTCCTCCGCCTATGGCTGGTCCTCCGCAGCAACCTCCGACTCAAATGGCCTATCAGGGTGGTGTTGTAGGGATGCAGGATATGGGCCGGGTTCCGACTGAAGGTGAACCAGGTGAAGGCCGGAGTACCTCCGATCCCATGCCGACGAGATCCGAGATAGAATCTTTATTAGAACAAAAAGTTTTACAAAGACACCTATTAACTCTTTCTGAAAAAGATAGAAGAAAATATTTTGAAGATAGAGGAAGACAATTAGAAAGACGTCAAGAATTTTTTGATAACCAACCTCTTATGAATAGATCTCGAAGTGATTTAGCAATTATGATGGCTGCTAAGAGATTAAGAGATTTAGATTTACTTACTAGAGAAACTAATAGAAAAAGACCAACTATTGAGACTTTAGATGAAGAAATAAAAAATTTAGACGTGTTATCAAAAGCACTTCCAATAGGTACAAGAACAAAAAAAGCAGAAGGTGGTGTTGTAGGGATGCAAAATGGAGGAATATTTCCGGGGTTGGCTAGAGAAAAAATTCGTCAAATGCAAAGTATTCCTAACGTGTTTATTGAAGATGGGAACAAGTTTAACCCAGCAAGTCTTGGTGATATTTCGTCTACGGAAATGTCTATGGCTCAACCTGTCAATATGGGCGTTCCAAAGGTTATTGACAAGAAAGGCGGTGAATCAAATTTTGTACACAATTTTCTGGACATGGCTTCTAGACTAAGAGATACAGCAAAATTTGAATCTACTATTCAGGATGCAGGAGGGCATTATGGAAATGAATTAAATGCGCTTCCGGGTTTATTGGAGCATCTTGCAAAACCTCCCGTGGGAGGGAGTGGTGGAAGTAGAGGCGCTGGTATTAGTGGTCGTTTAAGCACTGCGTTACCTATAGGTAAGAATAGACTTGAGCTAGGTGCAAGTGGTTCTGCACATTGGGCACCCGGATCGAGAAGTGCACGCTTATCAGGGCTTGACGCTATTTTGAATATGCCTGACAAGAACCGTTCTATACGAGGCTATTACCAGCCGGGAGGAGGTGGCTTTGGGGTTAATTTTCAGCAACGATTCAATCAGGGCGGTGTTATAGGGATGCAGGATGGATCAGTGGTGCCGGGTTTTGGCAGGAGATTAGAATCTGGTTATTCAATAAACCCAAATTGGGAAAATGCTTTTCAGGCTACATATGGAGTAACTCCTGATGAATACATAGAACTGGGAGGTGACTCATATGTGGTTGAACGTGTTAAAGAAATATATGACGAGGCGTTAGAGCCAAGGCCTGATCGATCGGCATACTCTGTCGCCCGCCAAAGATCGGCGCTTCAGAGTATTGCTGGATTCCCGGGTGTTATGGACCGGGTCAGTATAGGCCGGAGTGCATTTGATAAGACTATGCCTAAGTTGACGGGTGTAGATAGAGCAGCATTTCTTTCTAGTCTTGGTCTTGAGAATAGAAGGTCCGTGAATGGAACCAATGGGACTAATAGAAATAATGTGATCCCTGATGCTGTTGTTACTGGCACTACTGATGGCAGCAATGGACTCAGGAATGCTAGATTCGGGGGCAGTTCTCAGGGGTTCATTGCTGGACCGTTGGTTAATGTTAATAATGTTCCTCCTACTGACATTGCTACTGATGGTGGTCGTTCTATTGACACTACTACTGATGGTGGCATTCCCACAAATATTAATGATTTGATAAAAGAAATTTATGCCTTACGAAATACAAAGTTCACTCATCCTTATAAGGGGCTTGAAGAATTTATTACCCGTTCTGAGGGGAGGTCGGCTGAAGCCAGAAAGCAGGCTAAATATGATGCAGGTACTCAAGCCATTATTCAATTAGCTGCCGGTATTGGTCGAGGTGATTTAGCAGGTGGTATTAGTGAAGCCGGTAAGGCGCAAGCAGAAATTCTAAAAGAAGGCAGAGGAATTTCAAGAGAAGAAGAGCGTCTTTCTGAGTCATATCGAATGAAAATGCTTGAGGCTGATTCAGTCCAAGAAAAGGAACAATATTCCAGAGAATTGGAAACACTAACTGTTGCGGGAACCTTGTTGAAAGCACAGGGTGTCCAAGAAAATGAATATATGCGATTTTTTCAGGACATTCTAAAGCAGGGATTGAGTTTATCTAAAATGACTTCAGAAATCACGGAGCGTTATCCGGATGCTACTTATGGGCAAATATATACTTTAGCATTGAAGGACTTGGGTGCTCCGCCATCGATTTGGGTTAACCTTGAGAAAATTCATGGTCTCCCCGGTTCTTCTGGAGGTAGAGCGAGTAGCGGCGGTGGTGACTTGGTTAAGGGACCTGACGCGATTTACCGGCTTAGTAACTAGCCATGCCAATTATAGAAGTAGAAGGCTTAGGAAGAGTTGAAATTGAAGGCGATACTCCTAATGAGGTAGAAACCCAAGCTATTATCAATGCTTTGCAAAGCAGCCAAGCGCGTGAACCAAGCGTTGCTGCCCCTTTGACCACAGATTCAGAAGAAGAAACAACTATTGGCGGCCAAATATACGAAACAGCCAAGGCGATCCCTCGTGGGTTTGTTAATAGTTTCATGTCTGCCGGCGAAGGTCTTGCTGCGTTGGCTGATACAGTCACCGATTCTATTGGTCTTGAAGATGCGATCGATTCCGGAGATGAGAACTGGCTCATTGAAAAAGCACGGGCCGGCAGAGATCGGACAAATCAATTGATTGGGGCTGATTCTGCCTACCGAGAGAAGTGGATGACCAAGTTTGGTGAAGGTCTGGGTTCATTTCTCAGTTTTTTGACCCCTACCAGCGCCGTTAAACTTCTTGGATTGACTGGCAAGTTGGCGGTTGGAGTTGGGAAGGGTGTCCCTGCTGGAATTGCTGTTGGCGGTGGCGCGGGGGATCAGGCACGTAGAATTGAAATGGCTCGGGCGCAGGGCATTGATATCAGTGATGCCCAAGAGACAGGAGCAATTATTGCTGGTGCTTTTGTCGGCTTGTCTGAATTACTTCCTGTTGAGCGGTTATTGAAAAACATCGGGAAAAATGCCAGTAAGTCTTTCAAAGAAAAACTTTATCAGGCTATTAAACAGGGTGGTGTTGAAGCAGTACAGGAAGTAACCGCTGCTTGGGCACAAAATGCTATAGAGGCGGGTGTTTATAACGAGAATTTACCTGAAGGTGAGTCATTATGGGATGATTTTACTGTGGGTGGTGCGGTAGGTTTTGCTTCAGAGTTAGTTATTAATGCAGTCGCTGGGCGCAGACGCACAACAACAACAGCCGTTGAAAGAGAAAAAGAAAGCGAATTGCGTAAACGCGAAGATAAGCAAGTTGCTGAGTTTATATCAGGGTTGGATGAAGAAGGTACTCCTGCCGATGTAGTAGAAGAAACAATAGAAGCACAAAACAGAATTAATCCTGCACAGATAAGTAATCCTAATGAGCAGGCGTTTAATGCTTCGTCAGAACAGCAGCAGCCAGTTTCCGAGAAAATACAATCTCGTAGTGATCCTGAGTTTGTTGCCTTGTCTGAAGCCTTAGACAAAGCTAAACGTGCGTCTTCGGAGGCAAAAGAAGCCTTTGATGCCTATCTTCTTGATCATGGCCCTGAACTGGAAGAATCGCGCAGGGCAGAAGCGAGTAAGATACTTGAAGGTGAAGCTACCACAGATACAGTTCTCGCAGACATTATCTTTAAGATGGAATCCACCCATGCCAAATTTAATGAAGCCGATAATGCGATAGATGACTATATTCAGAAGCGTAATGCATCGGCACCTAGAATATCGGCAAGAACACAAATCCCATCTGATACCGTTAATGATATCGCTGATGATTACGCCAGACTTATTGCGAAAACTATGGGGTCGGCGTTCCCAAATAATACCGATTTCGCTATAAAAGATGGTAAAACTGTTGATGGAGAAGCAAGATTTATTGTTACTGATTCGTCTGATACGCAATACGGTACACCACAGCTTACCTATAACAATGCGGCTTTACTTGCTTATTCCCTGAACAACCAACTCATTGATCATAATATTCGTGAGGGGGTTAAAACTATTCTGCATGTTTCTCCTCATATTTATAATACCGTAGAACAAGCCGAGGAATTATATAGGTATGGACTGCGTACCCTGCATCCTGATTTCAATACTTTTAGTAGTGCCGCAATCAATCAGGCAGCAAATACAACGATAGCCGAAGGCTATGAGGAAGGTCTTTCTGCCGTAGAGGCCATAGAAGGCGGTAAGAAACTTACTGCTGCCCAGAAAATAAATAAGAAGCGGCTGAAGCAAGGTCTTTCGGAACAAGATTCCTTTACTGTCGGTGAAGCACGGTTAGCCCTTAAAGAAAATTTTGGCAAACTTGGTCTGTATACCCCGACGCCGCCTTCATCAGATCCACGCTTGTCTGGACTTGCCGCTGAAATATCAGCAAGGCTTGCCGAGAAAGGCACCCTTGTTGAATTAACAGATATTCCGATTTCAATTGAAAAAATCAAGCATGTGCTTGAAACAAAGAACATTTCTTCAGAGATTGATTCCCAAGAGATGAAAGCCTTGATGAAAGCGTTTGTTGGTCAACCCAATATCAACAAGATGGATAAGGGAGAGTTGCGGCTATTATTTAATCGTTTGGTTTCAATGCCGAGACTTTCTGTATTAAGCAAACTGCCTGTGTTTGAGATCAAACCTTATACTCGCGAGGAATTCGCAAGGGCGGTTACTGCTGTTGAACAGGAGAATGATGCCAGTATTGAGGTTATTTCTGCAGCAACAAATATCTCTCTCGAAGAGAGAGGCGGTAAAACTAAACTGCGTAAGATCAAGCAGGACTTATCTCGTCAAGGTCTGTCTCAAAGAGAATTGAATAAAAGAAAAAAGGATGCAGAAACAGCGCCTGTTGCAGAAGAAGCGCCTGTTATTGCAGGATTATTGCCTGCGCCTGATAACGGTTTGACAGAACTTCGCATACGTTTGCGAGATGCGCTTGATCGAATTGGCCTGAAAGATATCTCTTTGCGTTTAGATAAAGAATTGACAATGCAAAGTTTTGATAATGACGGCAATCCTATCCATGAAATTGTATCTCCTGATGAAGAAGGTCCTTATCAATTTACACAAGGTCATTATGCACCTGCACTGAAAACGATTTTTCTGGGCTTGGATAATGCAAGGATGGCAGAAGGCGCCACTCCGTCGCAGCGTGAAGATGCTGTTGCCAGCATTATGGACCATGAGATGGTTCATGCTATGCGGATGTTGGATTTATGGACTGCCAAAGAATGGTTATTGCTTGAAAACCTTGCACGAAGAAAAATTAATAAAGAAACAGGTACGACTTATGTCGAATCAGCGGCTGAACTTTATGGTGATCCTCGTCGTGGAGAGGTGCTAACTCCAGTAGGGCAAATGGAGGAAGCCATTGCAGAAATGTTCAGGCATGCGCGTCAGGACAATACTATTGTTACCGGAAAGCCGAGAAGTCTTCTTCAGCGAATATATGATTTTATGGAACGTCTTGGCAGCGCCATGAACGGGACTGGATTCCAGTCATTTAATGACATTATCAGTCGTGTCAATTCAGGTGACGTTGGAGGTAGAGGGCGTGGAGAAATAAGAACATTAAGAGCTACTGAAGCTGAAGTAGGTGCCGTTCCTGAACGGGATATTGGTCGTTATTACGGCGCCGATGTAGCCTATGAAGGTAAACCTGTTGCGCGGGTAACACAAGAAAGACCTGATTTCCTTGAGCCATCACTTACACCAAGGGAATCAAGGGCATCGAGGGCTGCCCCTAAAACTAATGCTGCTATAGCAAGAGAAAACAGGAAAAGATTAAAAGATCATCCAGATTTTGAAGATGCCCCTGAGATTTTAGATGAGTATATCGAAGAATTTGAAGGAGAAGAGTTATTTGTTTTCGAGGATGAAAGGTATGGTCCTGAACGTGATTTTCCTGGTATTCCTTTATCGCATTCATCTGAACAATTAACACGACGAATGTTAGAGGATGGTGGGTATGAAGAATTTATTTCTTATGAGCATGGTAGAGAGATTAAAGATCACCAAAATCAATCTCGCTTTTTTGAGCGTATAGATAATAATAAATTTAAAATTTATTTTAATCCTTATGGCAATAGAAGGGTTGTGAGGACAATAACCGATCCTACTTTAGGAGATTTGAGAGAAGAAACATGGTTTGATAAAACGGTTCCTTATACCTATGAAAAATCCGAGGCTGATAAGGCAAGAGATATTCAGAATAAGTATGAAGCTGGACTCATCAGTGCTGAAGAAGCAAATAATATGCTTGCCGATAAAGGAGTTGAACCATCACTTAGACCAAGAGAATCAAGAGCACCAATAATATATCCGGGGACTAAGACCGCCAAGGCGCTGGATGCTCTTATGCAAAGAACCAACAATAATCCAAGCAGTAGACAGCTTGCAAATATTGATGGTGCCCCGAAAAAAACTCCGAAATTAAGAAATACTCTTCACAGAGATGTGAGAGCAACATCTATGGCTGAATTGCGAAGAATGGCTCGAGTGGGCTTAAAGATGGTAGGACCACAACTGGGACCAACGAGTGGAAAGTTATATTGGTACAACCGATATGGCTTGGGTATTGAGGATGTTGTCGGGACTGCAAATATGGACGAAGCATCTGTTATTTTTGGCATTACATCACAACAACAACCTCCGGAAGTAAATCTTTCAGACACTTTCTATATTATGCGTACTGCCAGAGAGATTAATCCTGTAAAGGATTCTGAAGGATTCAGGAGCGCGGTGAAAGAGAAAAAGCCTAATGGCAACAACATGTTTATTAGCAATAATCAAATAGATCGAATTATTCGTATGTATAAGGAAGGTATTGTTAGAACGGGTGCCTTGAAGACGACGACATTTGGGAGACTGACCCGTGATCGGGTGGCTAATGTTTTCAGTCCATATTCTGTTCAAGATGTGCATATGGCGCGGGTTTTTGGGCATCGTCAAAAAAAGAAGAAAGGAAAGAGAATTGTAGATGACGCGAAGATGCCAACGTCAGATAAAGCCTATCAATATGCTGAATATTTAACGAGCAAGTTGGCAGCAGAAAATAATGTTACTCCAGATCAAATGCAGTCTGCATTATGGTTTTATGGGAAAAAATACTTATCACCGGTTGGTAAACACGATCGGTTTACTGGTACTTGGGAATCTACTTATAAGTACACTGAAAAAGACAGGATGGCTATAGAAGCGCAGGTTGAACAGGGAATTTTTAATAAAAATGAGGCGTTAACACCAGCATTAGCTAAAGGCCTCATATATGTTCGCAAATCAGGGAAGAAAGAAATACCACTTGAAGATGTCCGGCCTAGATTAACTGAAAAAGCCAGAAAGCTGGCGCCTGAGATTCGAGTTGAGGCTGCCCCCGGAAGTAAAAGAGGATATGGATTTCCTGCAAGGGTTACGCTAAAAGAAAAGGTAGATTTTAATAAGGAGGTTCGTGAAAAAATAATAGATGCTGACGGGCAGATTCCAACCCTTCGGGTGATGGGTATTCCGCATGAGGTGAAGCTAACATACGGTACGTATGATTCGGGTTTGGTTCCGGGTATTTCTGTCAAATTATTAGGTGGTAATCTGGATCAGGCATCTATGGCAGCCAGTGTTTTAGGTGATGCTTTGCTGCAGGATTCTGCCGTTATAATGCAGCCATCTCCCACAGGAGATAAAGTGGGATATGCTGTCAGGAAAGCCAATGGTGAGGCGTTTACTGAGGATGAACTCGTAACCCTTGCAGAAAGTGTGAATCCAGAGCATGACCCTGATGGGTTGAATTTTAGTCAAACCGAACCTGATACAGCTATTTTCATGGACTCCCGTCAATACTGGGATAAGGATTATTTTGTCGAACCTGATGAGGGGGTTGATTCTCCGCTTGATCAATTTTATACTAATCTGACATCTAAATTGCCTGCATCTTTGGACTTAATAACGGGGGCGTATCAACAAAATGGCGACCTTATCGAAGCAGGAGATTATCAAAAAGGCATTGCGGAAATATGGGATCAAGGAATTATCACCCGACGATCCGATCTATACCAGTGGATCAACGATACACTTTATCAACCAATCTGGGACGCCTATAAAAAAGAAGCCAAAAGGCTTGAGTTCATCCCGAAAAACGACCAAAGACCAACAATAGCCAAACTTCTTGGCTTTCCTACAACCTCTGACTTTAAGTCACTCCCTGAAGAAGGGGTGGCTGCTGCAGTTGAGGCTGTAAAAAAAGCGCAGGCCGATACAAAACCGGGAGCTGTCGCAAGGTTTAGTGTGAAAGCCTCTGAAGAAGCGCAATACATTGGACAGAATCCGGAAAAAGGAATAACACTGCCTGAGAATTTACGCAGTAAGTTCTCCCGGGCTAACGTAGTTCCTTTAGGTAAGGATGGCGAAGATGTCAGAGATCGCCTGATTGGAGGGAAAGGCGAAAAAGATGTTACTCCCGGTGAAACATATATTGAAGCAACAGAAGGAATATTTTCCGGTACTTTCAATCGAATGATGCTGCGTTTTCGTGCGGCTGCGGTTAATCAATATGCTGCTATTGAAAAAATGAATCAACACAAACTGTTTAAAGGATTATTAGCTGATAGCAGTTCGATTGCGAGTGTATTGTTTGCAGATCGCTCCAGAGGGACATTAGCGGCTGCTTTGAAATTTGGCGTAGTTACTTATCAAAATGGCGTTACCAGGGTACGTCCGTTTGTGCATAACGGTAAACAATATCGTGGTTTGATTGATGTTATGGCCCAGTTATATAAACTTCCATCCAGTGAGAATCTGGAAGAACTGGCGCAGATGTATGCCATAAGCCGCAGAGCTGGAAGGTTAAATAATCAAGGCAAGATAACCCCGCAAAAACCTGAAGACCAACAAGCAGATAAAGAATACATCGATGCTGAAATAAAAAAATACCTTAATCCCGAGACCGGTAGGCCCATCGTTGAAGAATGGTACGAGGTATGGCAGGCATATAACCAACAAACAGTAAAATTCTTGAAAGATACGGGGGTATTGAGTGATGCACAAGGTGATCATTGGATGCAGCATTCAGATTATTACCCGTTCTATAAACAAGATCATAGTAAAAAGATCAATTTGTTCGCTGCTGTAGGTAAATCCCAGGACTCGGCAAAGCCTATTGATGTGCCAATGCTTAATGCTATTACTCAAAATTTGTCTACGGCTATTAATCTAGGCATGAGGAATGTTGCAAATCAGCGTGTTGTTCGGGATGCAGCAGCTATTGGTATAGCAAGGGATGCACAAGGAATATCAACTACTGGTGAAGATCATATTATTCATTTCAGGGTGAATGGTCAGCCTCGAAGATTTATTTTCGATGATCCATTGTTGTATGAATCTTTGAGAACATTATCAGATACCGGTCTTGGTCCTGTTGCCTCTGCTATTCTTGGTGGTCCTTCCACTTTATTGCGTGCAATGGTTACTCGCGACCCCGGATTTATTATTGCCAATATGATGAGAGATACTTTATCAGCATATGTAACAAGTGGTTCTGATTTTACGCCGGGTTTAGATACCTTACGTGGATTCACTGATGGTATGGAAACACTGGAATCATATGGCGTTGCCGGGGGATATGATTTCAAAGATGATCCTCTTGATATAGTGAAATATTTTACTAGGGAATCACGCAGACGAGGCATTAAATCCGGCAAGCTGGGTAAAGCTGAAGAATTGTTTGAATTGCCCGGATTAAAATTGTTCAAGCAGGCTTGGCATCTGAGCGGTCAGGCTTCGACGAGATCTGATGTGGCTACTCGTAATGCGGTTTATAACGATGTCTTGGCACGTACAGGTAATGAAGCTGAAGCTGCTTTTCAGGCACTGGAAATTATTAATTTTTCAAGAAGGGGTGGCAATGTTTTTTTTAGGCATGTTTTTGCTGCAACCCCATTTCTTAATGCAAGAATTCAGGGACTCGATGTTTTATATCGGGCTTTTATAAAAGGAAGTTATAGTGCTAAACAAGAAGTTTCCAAGAAAAAGATAATTTTAACAGCGATGACAAGAGGTGTTTATTTAACGGGATTAACAGCTTTGTACTGGACAATGATCAGTGATGACGATGAATATAAAAAAGTCAGTCAGCATGAACGTGATAATTATTGGTTATTCCCGAAGCTCTTTGGTAAGGATTCTCCTGCTTTTAGAGTGCCAATTCCATTTGAAGTAGGCATCATATTTAAAGTTATCCCTGAAAGAATATTGGATTATTTATATGGCAGCACTACTCCAAGGCAATTAAGGCAGTCGATGGAGAGATCCGTGAAGAACACCCTTGCGATGGATCCTGTGTACAACACCGCTTTGTGGGGTCCGTTTTTACAGGCTTATACTAATAAAAACGCATATACGGGTCAGCCCATTGTGCCGATATGGATGCAAGGCGACATTGCACCGGGATTTCAATCTACTTCTCAAACCAATGCGTTAGCCCGTTCGATTGGAGAAACATTAAATATTAGCCCGTTAAAGATTGAACATATGGTTTCAGGATACACTGGAACACTTGGTACTTATGCGTTATCTATGATTGATTCAACACTCAGGCATTCACTTGATCAGCCTGTTTTGCCGAAAAAAGAAATTTATGAATATCCAGTAGTGAAACGCTTTTTTTCTAGCAAGGAAGGTCGCGGGTTACAAGAACAATACTATGAGTTGAAGAAGGAAACTAATCAATTTACATCCACATTACGAGACCTTGATAAGAAAGAGCGTATTCCTGAATACGAAGCATTTATTAAAAGTCGATCCTATATGTTTGATGTAATGGATGATATGGATTCTTTGGATAAACATATTTCTGATTTACGTAAATACAAAAATTCTATTTTAAGTTCTGATTATTTTGATGCTGAACATAAGGCTGAAGTTAAACGGGAGGTAGATTCGGAGATCAACAAGGTTTTGCATAATATACCTGAGTTAATGAGGCGGGCAAAACTGCCAGCATTTGGCTCACCATTACGTTAACTGTTTTTTGTATGCAGGATAATTAATGGAAATAGAACTGCACTCTCAAGAGAGCGCAGAACAGTGGATTCGTGATCAAACTGATCTGTGGGAAGCCAAGATGAAAAGAAAATGACGACAGGGCAAACAGTTCCAGCAGGATATTACGTCAGTAATTCCAAAGACGAAGATTGCTTCTTTGTAGATGGAAAGGGTAATTACTATTTCAAAAAGGAACTGGGGAAGAAATGGTCACGCACTGACAAATGGAATTTTGATCATATCTGTGATGTAACCACCGTTAACGAGGAGCAAGGTGTCAGCGGTGATGTGAACACTCATGATGGTCGTGGTCTGGAAGTCAAGGTCAGTGCCCATATTGGCGTCACAGTTTCCAGTGTCATGCAATGGAGCTATGTCAATCCCGATGGTAACCAGGCGAAGGTTTGGGCTGGTCCTACAGGCGGTGTTGGTGATGGAGTTAGTATGGATGTTGGAGTCTGGTATGACAAAAACGGCGATTTGCATCTGAAGTTATCTACATCTGGTGTGATCCCTCACATGGCGTTTGGTGCTCAGGTAACCATCAATCCAAAAACAATTTCTGATTTGGAAAAGCCGACATCAGCCGACAAGGCATTTGCCAAGGGCTTTACCGAAGGAGCCACGCTTGGAATAGCAAGTAAACCACCGAAAGTTCTGACAGCAGGCGTGGCTGTGGTGGACAAGGTGGGCAAGAAAGTTCTCGGCTGGTTGAAATGATATGGAAGTAGAACTGCACGAAGGCTTGTTCATGAACGAGGGGCATTTTATAGAGTTCAGGCTTGGCGATGACAACATGGTGTGGGTTGAAGAAAGCATTCCGTCACAACTGTCACATCCTGCGGATCCAGGAATTATCAATCATGTTTTCCGATTGTCTGATGCTTTGGATTTTCAAAAGCATTTATTGCACATTGGATATATCTTTCTTCCGGTATCCAGATTATCTGAATTGATATACTGGAACGGCTCAAGGACAATCCACTAGGAGCAAGATCGGCAATTTGAGGCTCAGACGCTCTCAGATGACTTGTAAGCGACGATCTCGTGTTAACCTATATCCAGAGCTATCCCCTATTTTCGATCAGCGGGCATTTATTGCAGTTGACGAGCCACTGGTCAATCTTTGATCCAAGTACCAGATGTTGTTTTTCTATTTTTTGTTCGAGTTTTTCCAACAACCTTGTGACCCGATTCAGGTCTTTCTCGAAAGTTGCTCTGGAAATATAATCTCTGCCAAGTTCTTCGCGTGTTTTGTTGAGCAGAATATCAAGTCGCTTGACATCGGAGATGTTCGATCTGATTGTCCACAGCAGGGGGGCAACAACTAAGGACAAAATGACATTCCACAGGATAATTGAGTCATCCATTATTTTTCTCTTGATACTCCCTTCATCTTTTCAAACGTCCGAAGTCCTCCCAAGCCTAGCATTCCCATGAGTACAGTTGATAGCTGACTAAAGTCAAACTCTGGAAGTTCTTGATCCATGCCAGCCAGCGCGAAACCAAACTGAAGAAGCGGAGACAGAATAAAATGATAAGCTAAAGATACTCCACAAAC
>Ga0209756_1003130_pt1 | contig 13639 bp, 13 predicted proteins | sample ETNvirenome_6_85_FD_184071 | JGI IMG/M metagenome (GOLD analysis project Ga0209756, IMG submission 184071) | Marine viral communities from the Pacific Ocean - ETNP_6_85 (SPAdes) (version 3) | ecosystem: Environmental > Aquatic > Marine > Oceanic | place: Pacific Ocean | collected 2013-06-19
TCACAGGGACTTCCTGTTTCATTCTCATGTTTTTCTATTGATCGATATTGGCAAAACTTATAATCATATTCTAAAACTGAATAAGACAAATTACCAATTATGCTCGGAATCAGATTCGGATCAACCCCAGAAAAGTTTCCGAAAACCCAGTGCTTTTGTACACCAGCTTTAAGCTGACTCATACCTAATTGAGATGAACGAATTTTTTGAACCTGAATATCATTAGCTGAAGAAATCAAAGCTTCAGTGGTTAATTCAGCTCCACCAACATAATCTTCAACGAACATATCCGCTACAAAGATAACATCAGCATCCTCTTGTATCGTAACGATGGTCTCGTTGCTATTTCCAAACGGACTAGTAAACATTAGGAACCCCTTTACAGCAATAATAATCCATAGCAGCTAGCTGTATAAGGAAGTTTTTTTTCTATTTTTTCGTGTACAAAGTTTTTTGAGACTGTATATTAAACTGTATTCAGCTTCTCAGTATCAGTTAATCAGTATCTCTTTATTCTTCTTTATATTATTCTTTATTAGATCTATTATATTAATATTCTATTATAAATTTAGCCCGCGTGGTATGTACAGGTAATTATTTTTTCAGTGCTATCTTCTGTCGACCAGTCTACCGGTTCGGTCGCTTTTGCTACCGTGAAATTCATTAGCTGTTGCTCATCTTGTTTCATTCCATGTCCAGACGTATTTGAAGAACATATAAAGTCTCCAATTTCTATATTTCCATTTTCACTACAAACTTGAATACGACCATTTCCAACTGCACGTACTCCACAATCAGCTCCCTCGGATAGGTTAGACATTACTCCGTACACTCCGATTACTGCTTTATCTTTTGCGGTTGTTGTATTTGATACTTCATATACTGGCTCTGCCCCGGGATTTGATACTAGACTATCAATTCTAACGATGCTATGTTCACCTAACTGATGACCGCCTGTATACGCAGGGTGCTGTCCTGTGAAGTTGTTATATTGGATCGTGGCGTTTTCCATGGTTATCGATCCAACGCTTGTACCAGATCCAAAAGAAAAGTATCTTTGTAAATACTGTATTCTTTGATCATATCCGCCACGAGATGAATAGAAGTCTATGCAGCCATCTCTAGATCCATTATACTGCTGCCCGCACTCAACTTCCCACAGATATATATTTTCGTTGCTTACTGTGGAATCAAAACAAAATCTAAGGGCCGTAGGTTCAGTCAACGTGAAGGCGACCATTCTTCTATAATATGCTTCAGAAGTAATATTCGCAGAAGAAGCACCGCCGTTTGCAATCCCGCCATTCGCGAAATAAACACCATTACTCGATTGTACTTGCTCAAGAGTAGTACCTCCAGCCTCAGGATTATTATTAAGCTCTAATGTCAAAATAGTTGTTGAACTGACAAAATTGTTTGTCGATGTCTTTACATAAAACTCATCGGCGCTTTCAAAAGTGTCACCGGTCCTTTTCGCCAGCTTAAAGGATAGAAACCAATCCCCGGCCGGTAAATCATAGGCACCGCCTGTAGTTATGAACATATTACCGGCACCAGTCCTATTACATCTCAACACCTTCCGTTGGAACGATCCTGCCCCATAATATATAAACTCGTTGCCCACGTCAAATGTACCTGCTGATGCGTCTTCATCCCAGCCAAATTCTAAACCGGTACCCTCTGTATTAACTACGTTCGTTAATATGCCGCTTCCTTGTACACACGCTAGCCCATTAATCCTGTGAGTATAGTTATCGTTACCGACCCCAAGGATATTGACGGCCTCTCCGTTATTCCCATCAGGTACAAAGTCTGTGCCTGTATATGCACCGGTGCGGTTGTTGATGTCAGCAAATGTACCGTCTTTGTTAATAAACTCTGGATTCATATTTTGCCGACCTTCGCCGTCAGATGATAGCCAGTCAGCCCCGCCTGAATCGTAAATTGTGTTACCATAGAGGCGAACGTAACCATCACCGCGGATGTACGCAACAATGGAAGTGCCGGTACCACCCCTAATGACTGCACTTCCACCTGTACCACCACCATCTGTGTCTACATCAAGATATATTGATCCTGGACTCTTTATTGCTCCACCACTCGGCATCTCGATCACCGAACCCGTCATTAGTAGATTACCACCTACGGCTAGATCGCCTACTAGCTTCTTTGTCCAAGTGCCATATGCTTGAACCGCTCCTCCTCCGGATGGAGGGCTCGCCTGAGGTGATGAAGCAGTACAGATTAACCATGGCGAGCCATCATAGTTTGATTCATCTGGGCCTGTATTGTTTTGGCCACCAATTATTTGCGCGAATGTATTACCAGCCATTGAGGTACCAATCTGTTTCATCCAGATCTCTGCTAGATTACCATTGGTTTTATAATTTATTAATAAGTCAGTTGTTGGATCCCATGTAGCAGATTTTGCCTGCTGGTCGAATGATCCACCGACAGCGGCTTCTGCTGTTATATAGGTAGACCAACCTCCAGTGTTGACAATACCTGGCTGATACCCGATGTTGGCGCGGATAATAAAGTCACCTGATCCTCTGTTTGTGTTGTTGTTCATCGGTTGTGGAGAGACAGCAATCACTACGTTGGATTGTCCATGCTGATCGAGTGGTACATCTTGAATGGAAGCGATCTTAAGCCACATTTGGGTGGTGACTTGCGCAATATGGACTGAGCGACTTCCATAATCTCCTTTTTGTAGTGCAATGTGTCCGGTTCCCAGATTGAGGCTCATGCCTTGCAAGCTAGCATCCATGATAATAGCGTCTTCTCCGGCTGTGCTAGCCAAACCTTTTACTCGTACGAACCCAGTGGCGCTGTTGTGCTGAAGATAATCGTAGAAAGTGGTTATTCCGCTACCCAGCGCCATGCATGTAGCGGCACCAGGCCCACGAAGAACAGTAGTCGAAGCATTGCTTGCCCAGTAAATACGACTGTTACTGGTATCATCTTCGATGGAACCTGCTCCGTTTAACAATAGTGATCCATTACCCCCGCCACCAGATGCTGCACCAAGCTCCATGTTTCCTGATACGATAATATTGGAACCCTGGGGGAAGATGTGCAGGTCCCCGATGGAGTTAGCTGTAAAATCAGCATATTTGCTGTTGCTATAAGCGACTGAAAACTGCGGGTCTAGGTTTCCGTATAGGGCATACGTCCTTCTTGTTTCTAATTGCGCTCTCGGAGTACTGAATGTACCAATTCCTACATTTCCGTGTTGATCGATTCTCACTCTTTCCATCGGAGTGTTATTGTTATCAGCTGTTTTAATCTCAAGTCGACCCGGAACATAGTTCCCCGAAGGCGCATCATCTGTTGTGGCTGATATTTCCACTGAACTTCTAAAGGAATTATTCTGATATCCTTCAAAAACGAGTCTCCCTAAAGCATCACCACTCGAGACGCTGGTTCTTGAAGACGGCGTACCCCTACTTTTTCTAATGTCTATATTCGGGGTGATATTTGGGTTATTATTATATGAGGTCACCGTCATGAGGTCATCATCAGTTGCCGCAATATCTAACCAAGATTCTGGGTCGGCCACATGTATACCAACTTTTCCAGTTGAACCAGAGATCATTAACGTTGTATTTGGACTGGCTCCACCTGAGCTCGAATTTGTTTCAACTCTAAGATCAATTTCTGCTCCATTTCCAACGATTACTTCATCTCTAGAGCCTTCTTTAAATCGTATTTGTCGTTGATTTCCAACAACAACATCTATAATGTCATTTCCTGCGACAAAATCAATGTAGTTGTCAGCATTTCCAATAACACCAGTAATACGGCCGTCCTTAAGATTTGTACCATCTATCGTGACACCGTTGTCGGTCGTTACTTCGCTAATTGTATCTACACTAAGAGAATTTCCAGCGGCGAAGCTAAGGTTCCCAACATGATCTGAGTTTCCTGTAACGTTAAATCCACCTGCGGTTACCTGCAAACCCTGACTGTCTATCAGTATACCGCCAGAGCTATTAATAGTTCCAGTCACAACAAGCGATGCCCGTCCCAGACTTCCAGCCGGCTCTTTTACATGTAAAGAACCTGTGATCGATGCGCCGATTGTATCGACGCCCATATGGACTCCTGAGGGTCTATGTTTGCCCGATCCTGAAACAAAGCTAGTAAATATTGGCATTATTCATCATCCTCTATCGGTGTAAGGTTCATCTTATATTTCTTACCCGTCTTATTATTGATTACACATAGATAGTCACTTTCCTCTACGATGGTCCAGTCACCTCTTTCATTCTTAAGATGAAGGTCACCTGTGTAGATATTCGCCCAACGGTAAGAAGGATGACCTAAGTCAAACTGATTATCATTTGTAGGTATAAAGTGCTTCGAAGCTACTGCGTGAGTTGATCCACCATCTGGACTAAGGTATCTAAGTACTGCATTTGTCTCTGACGGATTAAACGCAATTGATTTTCCACTTGCGACGTAAAGATTACCTGTACCGCCCGTCAGTCTAAATACTTCGGTATCCACTGTTGAGACATTTACATTGAACTTAAGATCAGAAGAATTTGTTAGACCCCTTATAACAGGAGGTGTAGAATTTCCACTACTATCGATGAATGCATGTGAACCTGTGATAACCAGATGGTTATTTATCATCGCACCCTGCAACTGTACTGGCCGTCCATCGACGTTTATAACTGCGCCGGCACTTGTTGCGCTTGGACCTCCCCCATCCGGTGTATCATAAGCGTCGTCTAAACTCCCTCCGAATGTTCCTTCAGCTGCAGCATTTTTCCAATATAACTTTGTTGTGCCTGATACATCCTTAGTATACAGAGCAAGTGTATTTGGGCCAACGGTATCAGGTGCAGCTGGTAACTCTTCAAAGTACATCGCTCCTGAGGTTACAAGGTCTCCCTCAAATAATGCAACAGATGGTGGCGCAGTCGTTCCTTTTCCAGTTCTAGAAGAACCGCTAACGAAGAAATATACATCATGACCTACGTCTGCTGTGGTTCTGATTCCGGATGGGTTTGGATTACTATCATTGTAGTTATGATCGAAAGAAAATGAGCCGCTCGTTTTTACTCTTGACAGATATTGATTGCCAATGTTTGCATGAACAACCGTGAAGACGTCTGAATTATCCGCAACCGAAACTGATGCAAGATCTGCTAGTGTTAGTGGTGATCCAGCTATTGGGTCCTTAAACGATAGTTGTCCTGTAGAGTCTCTGAAAATCCTAAAGCTGGAATCCCTAAAGTGTATATACGGCTCATTAGTATCTGTGCTTTGAAGTGTAAGATTGTTCAATACCAGTTCACCGATATCAGCTGTGCCTGATATTACAACATCTCCTGAGAATAAAGCAACGCCACGGTTAGTTGTATTTCTAGTTCCAGCAGAGCCAGAAACGTAGAAGTTCACATCACGATATTGTGTAGTTGTGAATTCTTGCTCTATAAATTCGGGTAGGTCCCCAAACGCGATATAACTCTCACCTGACCCACCGCCACTAAATGTAGTGCTGCTGGTAATAAACATATTACCAATTCGATCTTTTGATCCTACACCCAGAGATATCATCGTATCCTCAGGTGCAGCACCTGTCAAGACTAAATCTTTTTGTGCAGAAACCCTAACATCTCCTCCAGAATTTGTAACAACTAGATTGTCTCGAGACTTACCGTGAATGATGTCTACTTGGGTCTTTATAACTCTACGATCAAGACCTGGAGTTGATGATGAAAATTTAATACCATCATCTGGCCCTACTAGAGACATACCGCCTTTCAATTTGAGCATTAGATAATCTTGAGTTGAGGGTACCCTCATCCAAACATCTTCTACTTCATCGATATATATTTCTTGACCTCTCTCAAACCTAAATGATGAGCCGCTAAATACGAGTTCACCGGTGGCTCCACCACGGCCATCGATTAAAATATCACCGCCACTTGTAAGGTTGGACATGCTCAGGTGGTGGACGCCGGGCGCACCACCGGAAGATGTTAAGATTTGAGTAACTGCTCCTATCGCAATACCAGACGTTCTTATTCTAACTGGCTCAGCGTTTTGAAAGTCTGTAACATCGCCATCCTTAGCATTTAGCCTTCCTACTATGAACTGATCAAGTGGACTTACAGACGTTACATCTCTTCCGAAGATTAAGCTAAAGTAGTTAGGGGTAGCTGAAAGATGTGATCCGGATGCGATGGCAATTCCACCACCACTATTTGATGTAAGACTTCCCGAATTTAATAATAGGACTGGATCTTGCACACTAGCGCTTACGACATGACCCTTAATAAATCCGCCATGGACAGTGAGGTTATCGTAGATGTTAACGTCACCTCGCATTGTGATACCGGATCCGGTTGCCAGTAAGTGAATTGGCCCACCACCGCTTGTCCACCCGGGAGCAGATGACTGTATGAATATCCCGTCTTTTCCACTAATCGTCACCTCTCCAGCACCGAGCCACATGTGGTGATTTGCTGCAGATGCAGTAACGACCAGGGTGTTCATAGGTCCAAAAAGAACTGGATTTGTAATTGCACCGTTATTGTAGTACACACCGGCATCGGTACCGCCAACAGACGCGTGATTTCCTCGGAATTGATATCCCAATGATTGCCCGCGCCATCCGGGCGTTCCACCGTCATCAGGCGCGTAAAAACCGCCTGATGATGTTACAGTAGTAGACTTGAAATAGGTTTCCGCAGGGTATGTACCACCGGTGAATTCCCAAACCCTCTTCTTAGGGGTTCCCGATGTTCCAATTCCAATATTTTCATTTGTATCAAAGTAGAAGAACTTTCCTTGATCTAAAGCAACAGCACCACTACCTGAAATCATAAATTGGCTAGACGTCGCACCGCCACCCACAGCCCAGGGATAGGACGCCCGAACCTTAAACTTAATACCACTACCAGGATCTGATGCTGAGTTCGCTAATTGAACGTGGTACCTCAAGTCCGAGAGATCATGCCGACCCTGCTGGACATCTAATTCTGTAAATCTATTACCAGCCGTATTTTGTTGCCTGAATACTGGTGGATCACCCGTTCCATTATCTAATATAACATCTGTGGTCCAGGATGCCCCCGGGAACATCGACATATTTCCTGAGACATGAACGTCGCCGTCAAAGAGAGCAAGTCCTCTATCATTCGTTCCACGAACACCACGACTTCCAGAAACGTGGAAGAAGACATCTCTAAATGTTGATGGGAATGTCCTATTATATTGATAGGTTCCCTTAAATGGACCAACCTTCTTAAAAGAAACAGTCCCCTGTGATCCACCTTTCCCGGGAGCAGTTGAGCCATCAGGCGTATAGGGGTCTGCTAGGACCATAGCAGATCCAGTCCCCACAAGATCCCAAGGCGGGCCCGCATTATCTGCACTTGTACCCAATGCTGCTCTATTCGGGACTATGAGGTCACCCTGGACAGAGCTATCAACTTCTATGACTGAACGTTCCGCGAATAATGATCCGCTGATTATTACATCGCCCTTAAATAACACACCGGTTCCAGCTACTCTTTGACCACCTTGATATGCAGTGTTATTCGTTCCACCGCTAATTACAAGCCAAACGTCTGAACCAACATCAGCCCAAAATGCTGCACTTCCATCGATGGTGCCATCGTAATTGCTGGCTTTTGAGCCACTATATATAACCAAACCAACGCTTGAGGGAGCCCCAGGAATCGACCCTGATCCGATGATTTGTCTTGTTCTTATTTGGTCTGAACGAAAGTCTTTTGCCATCTTATATACTCCACGCTGGTGATCTTATAGGATCGACATGAACAGCTTGCCACTGAAACTTTATATCGAAACCTGCTTGGTGGCTGATACTACTACCAATGGTAAATCGCCAGCCATTAGAGCCGCCAACCCAAGTCGCTGCTGAAACTGTGAATAAGTTCTCATTTGCATATTCGCCAAATGGTGTCAGTATTAAGGTGGGCTCATATTTTGGTTCACCCCCGACATAGACAAACATCTGACTCACTCCGCCAGCCCATGTTCCGTATCCATGAGAGAGGATATGATGATCTTGATTATAGCTCATATTTGCATTACCTGTACGTAAACTTCCCCATTATACTTCACACTTGCGCCTAATGAAACTGTGACTGTTTTACCACCAGCAGATGGAACACTGGCGATAGTAATTCCGGTGATAAATATATTGACGTCACCACCTTCTGGATCTGGTGGGCCCAAGGGGGTAACAACAACTCCTGGGAGAAAATGGTATCTTCCATTTAGTTGGAAAGTGATTGCATCCTGGTCATTAAACTTTACTTTTAGTGTCTCGAGAACGACTTCTTTATCAGAGCGAAATCCCCATCTAGGAAGCGCACGAAACCTTGGATATATTTTGCGCCATCTATTTCTATCGTATTTCTTGGTCTTTGAACTTCCCATTAAAAACACCTCTTAGCTAAATATGCTGTTGAAGCGTTTAAAGAATCATAGAAGCCAATGATGCTATATTAGATCTTTGTCCTTTCGCTAGCTGAACATGCGCAGCTGCATCTTTATCCATAAATTTATGGACCACGATCGAAAGTCCATTGCTTAATTTATTGATATAAGGAGTGTCAATTTGGTCAGTATCACCTAATAACACTATTTTAGAGTTTTTTCCAACCCGAGTTATGATAGTTTTTAACTCATGAATAGTTGCGTTTTGCGACTCATCTACTATAACATAGGCATCATTAAAAGTTCTACCTCGAATATAGGACAGTGGAGCAACCTCTAACTCCCCCCTATCTTTCATCATCGCAAAATATGTGAAACTGCTATCACTCAACATTGTCCTAAAATTATCCATTATCGGCGCCAGCCATGGTTCCATTTTATCATCAATGTCCCCCGGTAGATATCCTAAATCTTTTCCAACAGGTTGAATTGATCGACTGATTACAATTCGTTTGTATCTTCCCTGCTGAACTCCGTCTAGACCCGCCATTAATGCAACGTATGTTTTTCCAGATCCAGCAAGTCCTGTAAGAGTGACTAGCTCTATATCTTCCCTTAAGAGTGCCTCAACTGCAAAAGCTTGCTCTTTATTTTTTGACCTAAAATTGCTCATTAGATCTCCAGGCTTATGCTTCAGTGAATAAAGACAACCATTACGATGCATGCATAATCCAGAACCGGGACCGCCAGATTCAAGCAAAACAATAAACTCATTTGGGAGTAACTTCTCTTCTTCTATAATATCATGAGATAAAACAAGCACCCCATCCTTGAAAAAGTCATCAACATCAGACTTTGAAAGTTTTAATTCTCTATGTCCCAGATGTTCCACACTTCCATCTTCTAGATGGTCTTTGTAATAATCCTCAGATTTAATCCCTAATGCATCACACTTGACTCTTAGGTTAATGTCCTTAGTGATCATCACGATAGGTCTATCGGGCTTCTTAGCCTTCTCAGACATACATGTCGCGAGGATTCGGTTGTCTCCTCTATCACGAGCTAAACCACGTGGTAATTTTGACAAATCTTCATCAATTGTAACCATTACTGTTTGATCGGAAGATAAGTCTTCCGGGGTCAAAACTCCCTCATCCAGCCTACCCTGCTTTCTAAGATCATCTAAAAAACGATTAACATATCTAGCAGCTTCACCTACAACGCCCACTTTTTCCTTAAAGCGATCAAGCTCATCAAGAACCTGAAGGGGCAAAATCACATCATTTCCAGGGAAGGAATGGATGGAAGATTTATCATATAGAAGTACACTAGTATCTAAGACAAAACGCTTTCTGTTATTTTTCAAAATATTCTCCTTGAAAATTGTGGTATGTTCATGTTACAATATTCATATTAAAGGATGTCGCGAAAATGAGAAATCACACATGAAAAAAGAACCATCATTATTGAATATACGAGCAAATGAAACTCCGATAAAAGGAACCACATGTTTTAAGGCACATGAAGAGTGCGCACAAATCTGCAAAAATACCGAATGCAGGTATTGGCAAAACATGGGCGGAGAGCATAGCAATTGTGTTATACTCGCAGCGAAGGAAGGACCATATACACTACAGCAGGTTGGCGACATATTTAGCGTAACTCGCATGAGAATATGTCAAATTGAAAAAGCTGCAAAGAAATTCCTGAAGTCCTCGGTCCCAAAATTTATTTCCGACTAACAACTATAAATATACGCAACAAACAAAAAAAGAGGGGGAGCGTTAACTCCCCCTCATCTAGGGCACAAACAAATTTATGTTTGTTTGCTTAACTCTTTTCGGCTTCTAGAGTCATCTTCACAAGAGCTGCTGCGTCGTTCTTTAGTTGCCTAAGACCTCTTCTTGCTCTTACTCCTGCAGACTTGTTTCCGTGGGCATTCTTATGTACATCTAGCTCCAATGCTGTAACTAGCTCTTTAAGATTGTCCCAATTTTCAAGAATATTGTTTGAGTCACTCATTATTTCCTCCTGGGTAAAGAAGTGTTTGTTCTTCGGGTTCGGGTTCGGGTTCTTCTATAGCTTTACAGATCGTGAGCATAGCTTCCCGGTCTTCTAGCTCCAATGCTAACATTTTTATTATATTCCTCATTTGCGATTGTGAAACCCCGAATTTGAATATTTCACCCACAATCGCTCTGGATTTCTTGATATCAAGAAGCCAGTCGGTATCATCTTTTTCTATTTTTATTTCATCATTATTTTCCATTTACAATCTCCGTAACGCTAAAGGGTTCAATTGAAAATTTCCCTCGCCCTTTATATCTCAATGCTTTTCCAAGCATTATCCCTTCATCATTTTCTTTTGAGAGAACTATAAAGTCTCCCTTCTGTTCTTCTTCTATCATAAATAAAACATGTTCATAGTCTGGTAAATCTCTATTATATTGTGATAAAATCTTACCAACAGATTCTGGTAACATCATAGTAATATCGTCTACTGTCATAGATGCATTTGTACCTTCAACGTTCTTAACAATCTCTGAACGACACAAGTCATGTACCCTGTGTAAGACGCCACAATTATTACATGATGCATGCTTTTCTTCGACTTTATCAGACTTGTCTATTTTCGAGAACACAACAAACTTATGAAGGGGCGGATCACTTCTTTTTTTTAAGGTGGGCAAAATACACCTACATTCTATTAGATGCTTCATCCCCTTCATAAATCTATAATCCGCGTGATTGCATCACTGCATATATAGCGTCTTTAACAGCAGTTGTAACAGCTTCTGAAATCTCTAGGGCTTCATCTCTTTCTAGCTTTCTTTCAAGCGAGGGAGTACGAAACCCGTTTGTATAGAATCCTGAAACAACTCCGCCAACTTGGTCACCAGCATACGCTGCTGCTTCTAAAAGAGCTTCTCGTATATCTTTTGGTGATGGCGTATTTGCAGACGCTGTAGGCTTTGAAGCCACCTTTGTTTTTCTTGGCATAATCAATCTCCTCATAAAATTTATAAGTGTAGTGAAAAATGGTAAAGGATTATTTAGCATAGAAATCCGCTAGCCCTGATGCAGCCCAGGAATTTGGCTTAACAAGACATTCAAATCCATACGATTTTACCCAAGATGTCGCATCAGTTAAAACATGAAAAGAAGGGAACCTCTTATCAGGATTTATATCAAGATGAACCGTAATGTTTGATGAGCCTAATAGCTCTTTAATCCTATTTGCTATTTCAATAGAGTGTTGAGCTTCCCTAAGTAGACGTATCTTAAGGTTATCTAATCGTTCATTGACATCCGTCCCGCACCTTGTTCTCTTAAAAAAATATATGCCGCCCCTTCGGGGCTCATAAGCAGCAATTACTACTGCGAATATGTATCTTCCACTAATTTTATGAGAATCACAACCAACATGGATTTCATATTTGGGATCGCTAATTTTTTTTAATATCTGATCCATCGAAACGCTAATGGAGTCTGCATTATGCCAATTTCTATCTTTGTATTTTTCATTCTTCATTACCGATCCAGCTTTATTATGGCCCTAATATTACCTATAGATCTTGCATCCGCTATAGCCATTTCCACGGCCGTGGTGAAATCTACTGCTGGAAGAAAATCAGGTAAAAAGAATGAACACTCCTTAACTGCGGATGGTACTGTTAATACTCCCTGTCGGGCACATTGGGTCATAAATTGAAAAAAAGAAGCAGCCCTCTCTTCTATAATTCCCTGGTCTGAATCTTCAAAGTCTAAATAAAGCACGACTCTTCTAGAAGATAGTTTACTAATTCTTTTTTCCAATAAATCTCTTACATCGGAGACAGTCTCATTATGTAGTTTTTGTTGTACCCTATGCTTAAGCGCGTTGACTCTCATAAAGTCATCTCTATTAATTTTTAGAAAGCAATCCCCACTTTTAATAGAATAATTTACGGTCATCCGTCGTTGCTCAAAGAAATCGATTCCGCTTATAAGCAATCCTGTGTCTTTACAGACGGGCATAATACCAGATATCTCACATATATCTTTAATCTCGTTAATATTGCTAAGAGAATCTTGAATTTTGAAGGGAAGTATTTTGGTATTATTATTCTGCCAATTTACTAATAATGTATTACTGACATCATCAGAATAACCAGTGGCAAATAATACAACAGCTTGTTTCGTTTCATAAGCGTGCTGTAGAAGGTGATGTATTTCTCCTACCTCTAGGATGACACCATCTATAACGATTATGATTGCGTTCGTTAATTCGATTTCGTTTATTGATGATTCAAAAAACTTATTAAGTCCACAGGAGACTCTAATCCCTTCCTGTGTCTTGAGACCTTGGAATACCTTACTCTTTCTAATCGAGACATTTCCAAGGGCGCCAGCCTCTTTCATTGCAATGGATAGAACATCGGTGCTAACTAAAAAATCATTATCGCTAACCGAAGAATTCCATTGCTCTTCTGCTTCCTCATAGGGTACCCTTCTCGGCCGAAGCCCGGCGAATAGCTTGTCATATCTTTGAACTTTTGTCTGATCATATAGTATCTCATTTAAGACGTGCAAATAAGCCGGCACTACAATGGGACATTTTTCATTTAAGCGATAGCAGCTGTTTATTACTAAGTTTTTCAGACTACTATCGTACTTTTCTAAAGACATGACAAGTGCTCTAAACATATCGGCATGACCCAAAATATGCAAAGAGCTATCAGTTAATATAGAATATTCTCTGCGTGATAAGTCCGCAGTGAACTTTTTTAATGATCTTTGTAGGCTTCTTTTTTTTGTACGTAAGCCTTCATTGACTATCACTTCGCTTTTCATACTGCATCCCAATATTCAAAGCTAGTGAATCATATCATCGTCTTTTTTTTTACTTTCTTGTGCGAATGAAAAAAGTTGCCCTAATGCTTCGCCCAAGTCTTCTGCACCTTCGGTCAAGACCTTACTCGCTTCCTGCGTAGCCTGTGTCCTCTTTTGCATTTCATTAACTTCTATAGCATATCTTGCAAATGCGCAAAGACAACTAAACGCAAAAATTGACGCCGCCGCTGCAACGCTATGCCACAATAAGGCACATGAAAAGACAACCATCATTTCTGACATTCCAAATCTTACTTTCATTTTATACTCCTCTACAATAGTAATTGTAATTGATCACAGTGTATATTTTCATGAAATATTGTTTAGAACCAAAGCCATT
>Ga0209756_1003131_pt1 | contig 13634 bp, 14 predicted proteins | sample ETNvirenome_6_85_FD_184071 | JGI IMG/M metagenome (GOLD analysis project Ga0209756, IMG submission 184071) | Marine viral communities from the Pacific Ocean - ETNP_6_85 (SPAdes) (version 3) | ecosystem: Environmental > Aquatic > Marine > Oceanic | place: Pacific Ocean | collected 2013-06-19
TCGAATAATGATAGTGGTGGAGTTGGTGGAACAGATAGTACAACAGGCAATACCGTCATGGGATATTTGGCAGGGGCGGCTATTGAAAGCGGGGGGGTAGATAATACTATTTATGGACATAAAGCGGGGAATTTAATTGATACTGGCGATGACAATGTTATAATGGGTAATGAGGCTGGAAAATCGGTAACGATTGGCAGATATAATACTGCAATAGGAACACAATCATTACTAACTGAAGATATAGGCGATAGGTCTGTAGCCATTGGTTACAGTGCTTTATACTCCCAAAATAGTGATTCAAATAATGAAATAACGGGGAATGTTGGAATTGGATTTCAAGCAGGGAATTATAATGTAACTGGACAGAACAACACATATGTGGGATATATGGCAGGTCTTGGCGTAAGTACAAAAAGCCATAGTGGTTGTGTATATATAGGGTCAAATGCTGGTGAAAAGGCATATACAGGCGATAACAATATTGCTATTGGTTATGGAGCAATGGATGATGTGGATGCTGGTACTACATCTGGAGCATCAGAAAAGAATATTTTCATCGGTACTGATGCTGGTGGAGCGGCTTGGGCTAATTCTCAATCTGATAGCAATATTGGTATTGGGTATCAAGCTATATTTGGTGCAATAGATAATAATGATGGCATGATAGCAATTGGCGATTCTGCTCTTAAATCTATAGTAGATGGTGGTGGGAATCTCGCTATTGGTTTTCAAGCGGCTACTCTTTTAGTATCTGGTGGAGGTAATCTCGCTATTGGCTATAACGCATTGGCTCAACACGTTGATGGCGGAAATAATATTGCTATTGGATATGGTGCTATGGATCAAACAGGAGGAACTACAGCGGATGGTTCTACTGATAATCTTTTTATTGGGGTAAATGCAGGAGGCGGCGATTGGGCTGATGCCGCTTCAAGTAATAATATAGGTATTGGTAATGATACTTTGGCTGCAGTTCTGAATGGTGCTTTAAGAAATGTAGCAGTTGGCGAAGATTCAGGGAACGACATAACCAGTGGGGATGATAACGTACTTATTGGTTATTCATCAGGAGCGGCAATTACTACGGGGGATTACAATGTTTTTATTGGCAATTATGCAGGTCTTGAAAATGAAGATGGATCAAACAATATTTTTATTGGTGGTGAAGCAGGTGAACATGATGATGCAGGTGCTGATGCAACATCACCAGATAATTGTATAGCTATAGGTTTTCAGACAAAATTTGAGACTACAACGCCTTCAAATGAAATTGTAATTGGGCATTTAGCAGAAGGACAGGGCAATAACACAGTAACACTTGGTGATGATAATGTTACCGCAGTGTATATGGCACAGGATAGTGGGGCTAATGTTCATTGTGCTGGTATTGATGTAATTACAAATAATGAGCAAGTTGTTTCATCTTTTATAAATGATGGAAGCGGAAGCACGGATTCATCGTTTATTACTATTCAAGCCGCAGAGGCTCAATCCCAAGAAATAGGTTTAGCATTTTGTGTTGGAACTTCGGCAATATCGTCGCTTGTAAGTACAAATATTGTAGCGGACATAAGAGGTATCCCAACTAATAGCGGTGGTGCCTTGACAGGTGACCTTAGTTTTCGTACGAACTCTGGTGATAATGCGGGTGAAACGATGAAAATCGATTCTAAAGGGATGTTTTACTTTACTGGAAATAGTTCTGCTGGTAACTATATTTTTAACATAAACCACGATGGAGGTACTGCTGCACGGCATGGAATTAGTATGGAAACCGGGGCTGACGATGGTTCTGGGACTAATTATGTAATGTCCATCAATGATGGTGATGGCACCAATCAGGCTTATGTTACTTTTACAAGCGGAACAGTTACTTGGGGGACTTTTACTGCTAATCACGATGTAGAATTGCCCGATGCAGACAATGATGATGGTTATCCTTACGGGACACTGGTAGAGCATACAGAAATCTTTTATAAACAAAAAGATGGAGCAGATACAGAGCGTGGCATTTTATACAAAGTACAGAAATCATCTTCTGCATATTCTAAATCTGTATTGGGTGCTTACGCCGCTAAACATCTGCTATTCCCGGCGAAAGAAGCCGTTGAAGAAGTTTTATGGGCTGAAGGTGATGAACTACCTCCAGATGCGGAAATTGGAGATGTAAAAATTAAAGCGGTGAAAGCCAGAGATGCTGAAAATGAAAACCTACATCAAGTCTATGTGCTTGGTGATGGTCATATTCTTTGCAATGGTGAAAAAGGCGATATTGCAGTAGGCGATGGAATCTGCACTTCTTCAGCAGAAGGTGAAGGAATGAAGGCAGATAAAATGGCAATGTGCATAGGTATTGCTCAAGAAGATGTGTCTTTTAGTGGTAGTGAATCAAAATTAGTAGCGGTTCAGTATGGTTTACAGCAATTCACCCCGTGGGCATAATAATGAAAGACGTTTCAGATACAGTTGAAATGTATTTTGTAAAATAAACAAAGGAGAACCAAATGAATTGGTCAAATTATAGTACACTAAAATCTGCTGGCTCTGTCTCTTTTGCAAAGCAGAAACAGACTACCAGAGAAGCAGTTGCTGAAGTAAAGGCAGTTGATGCGGTTGAGTGGGAAGGCAAACCTACTGATGATAATACAGTTGCAGAGATTAAGTCTTTCATGGACACTAACTCTATTGACTACTCTGCTGGTGACAGTAAGTCTGATTTGCTTGGTAAGATTCCAGCATATAAGAAAGATGCAGTACCGGGAGTATCGGGACATGCTAAAGAAGAGCGTGAGTACGTTGCTATGGTTTCAAAGCAATGGAATGGTGCAACTGGCGAAGCATTGCCAGACAGTAGCCGTGAGTATAGCCTATCTGAATTAGAGCGTGAAAAAGAGCGTTATGATAATGAGATAGCAAGGGCTAAAGCACAGAGCGATGAACTCGCAAAGGTGATTGCTGATTTCAAAAAAGTTTAAATAACAAACCACAAAGGAGATTGTGATGGCGAAAAAAGAAAAAGAAACGACTATCAATCTGTTCGGTAAAGACTACAAAGAGTCAGAACTAACTGATGAGCAGAAAATGATGATAAACCATATAGCAGATTTAGATAAGAAAGTTGGAGCATCAGAGTTCAACTTAACACAACTGCGATTTGGTAGACAGGCATTCTTAGATGCTCTTCAGGTAGACTTGAATAAGGAGCCTGAAGAAGTTGAAACCGAATGAGTTTAAAGTATTTGCAGGGTTTATACTTGTACTGCTTGGTATTTTAATTATAACTGTAGTCCTTACTGGATGTGACTCAGGCTGGTCAATAGCTGGCTGGGAGATAAAATGAATGATAGTAAAGAATATCATTTCTGGTTAGGGGTGTTTGTTTTTATACTTGGATCATTTTATTTAATGTCATGGCTGACAACAGTATAAATGATAAACCACCTACAGCCAGAAGCTATCGGGGAACTCTCGTGGATGATAACATGGTTTTCTCTTTCAACATTAAATGGCTGGGACAGATTCTGGTTTTGTGTGGGATGCTGGTTTACGGTTTCTGGAATATTATCGCAAGAATTGAAGCCCTTGAAGAGGGGATGGCTACTTCGACTGCCCAGATCGGTGAACTGGTTGATAGACATATAATAGATGAACAACAAAGATACAAAAAGATGGAAGAAGAATTGCAATGGTATCAAAAGGAGCTAAACCTAAACCCGCTAAGTTGGCGAAAGAAAAAAAAGAAGTGAGAGCCATATCTTGGAGCGAGATATTAGCTAAGATAAATCATTATGTAAGCATACATGGCAAACTTCCGGGCAACTAATAGTGGATTTTTTAGCAGTATACAGCGAGGCTGGAATGATAGGCGTTGTGGGGGCGATGTTTGTCTATCTCGTTATTTCTTTAAGCCAGAAGAGTGCGAAACAACAAGAATCACTTGAAGATTTGCGTATTGAAAATAAAGGACAAAGCGAAACACTGGAAAATATGGAAAGCATGATAATTAAACTGATAGACCGTTGGAATAAATCAGATGAAATAAGAGACAGACGGCATGAAGATATGGTTAAAGAAATTAATGATCTATCAGATGTTATGATGGAAGTTAAGGGAAATGTGAGCAGGATCAATGGCAGGCACTAAGTCAGTAGCAGATTACAGAGCAGAAACCACTGCTAGTTTAGTTAAACTGGGAGAGCGTCAGATCAGTATTTTTAAAAGTATCCAAAGAGTAGAGAAACATATTGAAAAGCTTAATGGACAGGTAGAAGAGAACAAGACCAACTTGACCAAGATAAGTACAGTTGGTTCAATTGGTATACTTGTGATGCCTGTAATCGTATCAATAATAATGAGGTTAGTATAATGGAATGGTTATCACAAAATTGGGAATGGGTTTTACTTGGTTTTATGGTCTTGGAGAAATTGGTAAAGATGTCACCAAGTGATAAAGATGACATTTTGCTTGATGTTGTTGTCCAGGGGCTTACTAAAATGGTAAAAGGAGAGAAAAAATGAGTATGTTATCCAGTTGGGTAAGAAAACAAGTCAAGAAAAAGGGCGCAAAAGCCTTTATGTTAAAAATCCTTGATATAATAGTATCAGTAACACCGTCTAAAAAGGATGATAAGATGCTTGCTGAGATAAAAGATGTTATGAACAAATTTGATTAATACTAAATGGGACTTGTTTTAAATGGCTTATAGAAGTATATCAAAAGTAAGTAGACCACCAAAAAAAAGGAAAAAAAATGCCAAGGTTCGGAAAAAGAAGTCGGGAAAGACTAAAAGGCGTAAATAGTAAACTTAAAAATGTATTGAATGAAGTAGTAAAGTATTTTGATATAACAGTAATTGAAGGTGTACGTAGTCAGGAAAGGCAGAATGAACTTGTTGCACAAGGAAAGAGCAAAACAAAGTTTGGTAAACATGTAGATGGTAAGGCTGTGGATATAGCTCCATATCCAATTGATTGGAATAGCCGTGATGATTTTCATTATCTTGGAGGTTTTGTTCTTGGAGTCGCGTCTAAGATGGGTATTGACATAAGATGGGGAGGCGACTGGTCTGATTCCAGTCTTAGTAAAAATGCCAGAACGACAAAAGATAATAATTTTGATGATTTAGTTCATTTTGAGATAAAAGATTAGGGGTAGAAGCACAATGAGAGGGTTTAATGAAAATCAAAGAAACTGTAATTGTATTCCCAGATATTCACTTTCCAAATCAAAACGAAAAAGCTCTAAAATGCGCATTAAATGTTGTAAAGGAAGTAAAACCAACAGCATTTCTACTGCTGGGGGATTTCATTGATGGTGAATCTGTTTCGCACTGGCAATGGAAAAGGCGAAAGCGTCCGCCTCTTGAGTACCAGCTTCCATTTATTGATCAAGAAATTTCAGAGGGGAATCAAGGTCTTGACCGTATTGATGAAGTCCTTAAAAAAGTTGGTTGTAAGAAAAAACAAGTTGCTCAAGGAAACCATGAAATCTGGTTCGACTACTTTGTGGAAGAGAACCCGTACCTTGAACATTATGGATCAAGAAAAGCCTTTAAGCTCGACGAACGTGGTTATGAGTGGCATCCCTATGGTGAAATCTTTAAAGTGTTTGGAAGCAAGTTATATGCTTACCACGGAGGACACTATGTGGGAATTGCCCATGCAAGAACTCACGCCTTACAAATGGGATGCAACATCATCTATGGGCATACCCACGATTGCCAAAAAGCAGTCATCACCCACATCTCAGGACCACATATGGCATATTCAATGGGATGCTTAACTGATATGACAAAAGGTTACTTAAAAGGACGTCCTACAAATTGGACACATAATGTTGGGATAGTTGATATTTTTCATAATGGCAACTTTAACTTAACAGTTTTGGATATAAACGATGGTATTACTACATATGGAGGAAAAGTAATAAGTGGCTAAGAGGTTACATGAGATAAAAAACTTCCATGTTGGTACAGTAACGACTCCAGTTGATACTGATTTAGCAGAAGATGCTGCAACCTACAGTTTGAATATAGATCCTATGGCTGAAGACGGTGTTTTAAAAGGGATACCATATGATGAGATTAGGTATGTTATTGAAACTGGGGCCGATAGCAATCCAATAAATGGTAATTTGGCAAATGGGTCAGTAATACTAGGCTTAAATGATTCAGCTGATTTTGCTGCTTCAGGTACTATCATATTTACAGATTCTTTAGGTAATAGCCAAAAATTAACTTATACAGGTAATGATTCAGGAACAGAAAGACTTACTGGTTGTTCTGGATGGACTGGAACTGGGACTATTGTTAATGATACATTAGTATATGAAGGAACTGGCGGAAATTATATAGCTGATCGAGCTGTAATGATAAATAATGATGGTACTCATCATATTGTGTATTACCAAGATAGTGATAATAAAATAAAAAAAGTTGATGATCTTTATGATTTGCCAGAAACTCCAATAAGAGCTGCTATTTCTTCATCTGCTGAATCTGTTACCGGTATTCCGTCTATGGTGAAAAATAATAAAGAAGTTCATATTGGAATGGGAAACGGTTCTGCAAATAAACCGCTCTGGTGCGGATTTGAAAGTCGAGGACAATTTGGAGTGGCTGCATCAACTAGCTTAGTTAAGGCAGATGCGGAATTACATTCTCCTACTACTTTTCCATCATTTCATAAAACAGTTGAATATGGAGATTATATTTATGGAATATCTTTTGATGGAAATTATCTTTACTATATTGATAAAGACGATGTTGATTACCCTGTATATGTTTCTAATTTAGTTTTTACAAATACAAAAGCACTTGCTTTGGATCATAATAATTTGCTAATGATAGTAGACGACAATGATTCACTTATTTGGATTGACGTATCATCTACTACCCATACTGTTTCAAAAACCTATGGAATAACTCAAGCTGGAACTGAAACTAGTCATGATTTTACTGATATTATAGAAACAGGTGCAGCAAGTACCTGGCATATATGGCTGGCTAAATCGGGTGGACATACTTTTCATGGAGAAGGACAGGTTAATGCTCCAACTACTGCTGTTGGAAGAGGTTTACTTCAAAATGCGACTGCTCCTACCGGGACTGCTGGAACCTTAACATTTACAGATAGAACTCCATGGCAAGGCTATAAGAGTACATTGCGCGGTTCCGATGCTTTAGAAATTGGAGCATGGTACGATAGCAATACTACCAGTCAAGGTACAGCACCAAGAGAAGACATACCTGCTAATGCGGCTATTATTCCTTATACAAAAGCATCATTAATAAAGGCTAATGATACTGCTTGGGTGGGGTGGATTTGTGAATTTGTAGTAGATGATAATCAGACTTACAGATTGGGTATAAATTGTTTAAATAATGCAACAACAGGAGCTGCAGTTCCTCATCAGGTTGTAGATATGAATGGACCTGTAATGAATTTTGTGAAAAATGATTATGCTCCAGTTTATCATATAACTACTTATGCAAGTAACGATATAGATGAAACAAAATGGTTTCCAGTTCGATTAAAAACTGGTGCAAGTGTTACTGATGTTATTGGTAAGTATGGTGATGGCACAGATTTGACAAATGCATCTTTACAAACTTCGTGGGATAATATTACATCTATATACAGTCATGATAGTGGTCATGCAACTAATGACAGAATTATTGTAGGGGTAAACAGAGCTGGATCTACTGGAGTCACTAGCAATGATACAAAATTAGAACATTGGAAATATGTTGATCCTACACCATCAGTTAGTTCTACTATGGTATTAAACCATTGGTACGCTACAAGTGATGGTTTTTCATCTCACAATAGTGATGAAACTGTTTATAAGTTTGCATCTGGAGCGGCAAGTGTTGGAACGCTTATCTATGCAACAGATGCAGCTAAAGTAAAAGATGCTATTATTTCTTGCTCTGATACTAGTTTTACTTATGAGCTTTTTCTTAATTCTGGAACCGATAATGGAAAACTAGCAACTTTAAGCAGTACTAATACAACTACTTTTACTGGATGGACAAAAAGACAGCAAGCGCCATTAGATTTAACATTATCTCAAACAGATATGGCAAATAATAGTTCTTTTAGTGCTACTAAAGAATATTGGTATAAAGCATCATTTATATATGATGGTTATCAGGAAAGTCCATTGGGGATAGAATGGCAATTAGATACTCCCGAAGCCAAAAATGTTCAAGTTACTTTTGATTTATATACAGATTCTCTTAGTTCAAGGGTAACTGGAGTTATTTTATATAGGGCAGAAAGTGCAACAGATGGTGATACTAAGCCAACAGGGTTTTACAGAATGGTAAAATCATTTGATCTTGATGTGAGTTGGAAATATTCTACTGATGCAACCTGGGGAACAACAAGAACCAAAGTATTTATTGATAATCATGTAGATGGTTCAAGTTATGAAGCAAGAACAGGAATATCTGAAGTACTTGATTTCACTATTCCAAACTATAGTTTATCAACAGATTTAAATAGTCATTTATTTGTAGCGAAATGTCATCATTCATTAATCAAGGATGCAACTAATTATCTTTTTAAATCAAAACCATATAATTATGATCAGTTTAATTGGATCAATGATTTCTTAATTTTGCCGACTTCTCCAACTGCACTAAAATCTTTTAATGGTAGGTTATATGCTTTTGATGAAAATAATATGTATAGAATAGAACCTAATAATTTATATATAGAGGACACTATTGAAGGCGTTGGTTGCCTATCTCAAAGTTCAATTGCCGTTTCGGATCATGGGATGTGTTTTGCTGATGGGCGACATATTTATTTACATAATGGAAGAACTGCAGATCCTATATCTATAGCCATATCAAGAGGTGATACTACTTATAGTTGGCAAACTATAGATACCACATACAGTCCATTAATATCATTTTCCAATAAAATGAAAAGTTTTATTATAGTATTTAAAACTTCTAGTGGATTATATCCGACTTGGACTTACAATGTTATAAAAAAACGATGGGATTTATGGCGAAATTTCCAAATATATGGCGGTTCTCAAGAAACTGCAGAGCCTAAAAGTATTGTAATTGGAAAAAATGGCGAATTAATTGCAAGTTGTAATAGTTTAATGTATACAATAATGAACGATCCTGTAAATGTAAAAGCATGGGATTGGCATAGTAAAAAAATAACTTTAGGTCAAGATACTCAATATAAAAGATTTAATAATTATAATATTACTGGATCTCCAAGCGGTACTTTAGGACATGCATCAGCTGGGCTTTACGTCCAGTTAGATGGTAGTAATGTTGTAGAGAGTGGTTCAGTTACAAATTTTACTACAGATACAAAAAGTGCTAAATATATGCAATGGTTTTTAAAAGGACAGACAAGTACAGTAGATGCACTTGGCACTATTTATAGACGTAAGATTATAATGGCAGACCAATAATGAGTATATCTAAAAAAAGACCATTAGTTTTAACGGACACTGATATTCCTACTTTAAATCGTGTTTTAGAAAAATTATATGAAGATATAAATGAAGTTATTAATGCTGTTAATAAAAAAATTGTTGCTGAAGAACCTAATAGGTTTGAAGGCAAATTAGGTGATATAAGAATTGTACAGGCATCCAATGGTGATTATGAAATACAAGGCAGAACCAATGATGGATGGGTATATACAGAAATGGACTTTAAGGATAACTAAAAGAGGTAAAGATTATGGGATTATTTGGATACCCTGACGATATACAACAAGATTTTTCATTCGATCCGTCATATGCATCATATAGCCCAAGTTCTGGGTTATTGAGAGGCATTGGAGATTTACAAGATACAGCTGGAAAACAGAAAAGATTGGGAGGTGAATTTTCTCAAGCTTACCGTCAAATGCTTGATCCAGGTTCAGCATATTATCAACGAATGTTTGGAGAATTAAGGAAAGGCGTTGGAGATACTGCTGCTCAAACCAGAGTAGGCATGAATCAGGCTCTTGCATCTAGAGGAGTTGGTCAAGGTGGTATGTCTTCTCTTTTAGGATCAGCTACAATGAATACAGCTGGTGAACAAATGAGAAAAGGGTTCACGGGTATTCAAAGCACTGGTCTTGGCCATGCTGGGACTTTTGGAGGATTGGCTAATACTGCTTATGGTACAGCAGGACAAATATATGGACAGGCTGGCGGGTTACTTTCTGGGATTGACGATAGAAATTTAAATGTAAGTATGCAAAATGCTCAAACTGAAAATGTTTATAACCAGTACTTAAGACAGTCACAATATAATCAGTCGATTCAGAATCAGAATGCACAATCAGCTTACTGGAACTCTGTAATGGGTTTTGCAGGTGATATAGGTGCTGCGGCTTTAACTGGTGGCGCTAGTCTTGCAGCTGGAGGTCTATTTAGTGCGATGATGGGTGGAGGCCAGACAATGTATAATGATAATCCTGAATATAATGTATAATCCATTGAATTAAAAAAATTGAGGTAAAAATATGGCTACAGGAATAAATCCTCCGGGGATGCAACAAAGGTTCACTGGATATACTTTTGGTGAAAAAGATCGTTTTCAAAGAGCGGTAAGTGATAAGAAGAATAGAGAACAGCAACTTGAAGTTCTTTCTGCTCAGTTAAAAGTTCAGAAGGATATAGCAGATGAAAGAAATAGAACTACTATTGAAGCTGCTGGTATTAGGGGAACCCAGGAATTAGAACAGATAGAAGCAGCTGGAAAGGTAGAGACAGGTCATATAAAAGAGAAAGGTGTAGTAAGGTCTAAACATATAACAGAGGAAGGTGCAGTAGGATCTCAACATATAACACAGAAAGGTGATATAGGGTCTAAACATATAGTAGAGAAAGGAGCAGTAGATATAGATCTTATAGAAAAGAGAAGTGAAAAGAAAAAGCAAGAGATAGAACTCCAGGGCGGTATTTCAAAGGATATATCTCAACAGGAGATAATAGGAAGAAAAGATGTTACTAAAATCCAAACCACATCTGCTGAAAAACGGAATTTAGATAATATTAACGCTCGAAGAGAAGAAACGGATAAAAAATTAGCGTGGGCAAGAACTGAAAGAACGCTTATTGAAGGCGGACTGGACGGAAGACAGGCAAAAGACCTCTCCACTCGTTTAGATTTAGCAAATTTATCTCATACTGAAGCCATGAAACGACTGGAAAAGGAACTTGGAACCAGAGTAAACATTACGAAAATGAAAGAAGACGGGTCATTGGCACGCATGGTAAAACAGATACAAAGTAATGAGTTTATTACTAAAGTAAAAGAATCAGGTGCTATGGATCGTATTGTGGAACAGTTAACATCCAGAGAAAATCTTGCTGGGTTGGATAATGAAGCAAAAATGGAAAGGCTAAAAGAGAGTTTGCTTAACGATAATGTTATGCAGAGATTTATTCAAAGTAATTTAAATAAGCGTCAATTAGTAGGTATTGATGCTAAAAAAGAATTAACTCAATATGTAGAGGGAGAAGCGTTTAAAAGACTTAATCTTGATTTAGAATCACGTGAAGCAATTCAGGTTATGCTTGAACAAGGTAGAAATACTAGAGATCAAAATCAATTTATGTATAATACGGAACTTCAACTTGATAGAGCAAATCAGCAAATGGCTTTACAAATAGAAGATCAAGAACATCAAACGGGGATAGCTGAACAAAAGTTTGAACAAGCCAAAGAATTGGGAAATGTTAATTTTGAGAGAGATGTTTTAAGAAGTATTCTCAATATAAAAATGAAAGGCGAAGCGGAAAGGCAGAGTTTTAATTTCTTAGCAAGTCCTTTTAGTCTTGGTAAAACTTCTGGTATTCTTGGAATAAATTATAAAGAACAAGATGTATTAGATCAAGTTGGTAAAAATCTTCCCGCTTTATCAGAAGCTGTAAGAATTGCTAGAAACATACCAGACGAGGTTACTGTTGAAAAAGGTGGCTGGTTTAGTAAAGATAAAGAAGTATCAACTATGGTTCCTAAAAAAGATCAACTTTTTAAAGTACTTGAGAATTATGAAAAAGAGTTATCTGGAAGCCAATTCTACAATTGGGGTGAAAGTATGTCTACTAAAAAAGACGCTAAAGCAAAACTTGGTGACATAAGAAGTTTAATGATGATGCTTAGAACTCCATCAAAATGGGATATGAATCCTCCATCTGGTTACTAATAAAACAGTAAAATATGAGTCCGCATGAACTTGAACAACAGATATCTCTATATAATACCAATCCTTGGTTATTTAGTGACAATCTTTTAGATGAAGTAGAGAAATACTCTAGCGAATACGATATTCCTTTTCAGAGGAATATGGATGTAGAGGAACAGAAACAAGGCAGTTATTTAAATCAATTTGTATCTGGTCTTTCTGAGGGTTTTTCTACCTTGGGTTGGGCAGAAGATCCCGAAACTCCCTATGAGCAAATAGCAAGAAGCGCAGGGCATTTAATTGGTTTTGCACCTGCGTTATTAGGTTCTATTGTTACTGGCGGTGCTACTGGCCTTGCAAGGCTTGGAGTAGGTGCAGTACAGGCATCACGCTCTCAAAAAGTAATCAGCGGTCTTGCTACAGTTGGCAAATTCCTTCAATCTCCAGTAGCTAAATCAATTCCTTTCAGGGTTGCTGAACCTGTTATAAAAAAAGGACTAAACCCTTTAATTACCAAAGCTGGCATAAATGTAAACAGTTATCTAAAAAAAGGCAGTATTGGAGCAGATATATATGAAAGTGCCGCATCACTTGGTATTGCATCCGGGGTTAGTAGTGTATGGGAAGGAACAGATGTTGCATTAAACTCTGTTGTACATGGGGCAATGTTTGGGGGAGCGTTTGGTACTATAGGGAATTTTGTGAATATGGGAAAACTGTTGGGTCATTCTAATCCAGCAGTTAGAAGCGGTGCTGAGAAATGGTGGTATAATACTATTGTTAAGGGAGGATTAGGTGCTGAGAAACCAGGTGGTGGATGGTTAAATACCGTTCTTAAGGGAGGATTAGGTGCTAGTTTACAAGGTGGTTTAGCTACCGCCCAAGGCGCACCCACTGCAGTTCAAATGTATGAATATATATTAGGCGGTTTTTTCGGTGCAACTCATCCAAGTGCTAAGGTAAAAGCTGCTAGGAACTATATAGGTTCTTTTTACGATAAGAAAGGCGAAATGTATGGTGAAAAACATCATGGAAAAGACCTTGATATGCTTAATCAGGAAGAGTTTTCTATATTAGATAAAGAATCTCAAGATTATGTTAAATGGCATTATAAACAGCATATAGGTCAAAAATATGATGGTCGTATGGGCCAACTAGAAATGTTTGAACAAGAGGCTAAAGAAGGCGAAGAAGTAACTGAAGCGTCCGTACAAATGGCTAATTTAAGAAGGAAGTTGGAACAAGATACAGAAATAGCAGAAGCGCATTTGAAAATGAAACGTAAGACTGATACTCTTACTGAAGAAGACCAGGCATTAGCAAAAGGTCGGGCATTGAAGGAACTTGAAGATTATTTTAATGTTGCCAGAGATGTATCAGTTGCAACTGAGGTAGCAACTGAATTAAGTGATGTTAAAAATTTACCAGATCAGCTTAACGAGAAAATATTAGAATTAGATAAACGTGCA
>Ga0209756_1003132_pt1 | contig 13633 bp, 17 predicted proteins | sample ETNvirenome_6_85_FD_184071 | JGI IMG/M metagenome (GOLD analysis project Ga0209756, IMG submission 184071) | Marine viral communities from the Pacific Ocean - ETNP_6_85 (SPAdes) (version 3) | ecosystem: Environmental > Aquatic > Marine > Oceanic | place: Pacific Ocean | collected 2013-06-19
TTTAGGATAAAGCTCGTAGCCAATATTTTCCACGCCGTCTGGCAATTCAGAAGTCATCCATTCAGGAAGATTGCCTTTTCCTAGCCAGCCCAAGCGTTTATAAAGCTCTCTATCTTTCCATGCAGTGGGAGAAGGATAATGACTATCCGCAGTTGATATTAATGGTATGCCAAATTCATAATGCATTTGGATAATATATTTATTTAATCGATGTTGCTCGGGGATATTGTTCCATTGAAGCTCTCCATACCAGCGATCTCCAAAAATCTCCAACATATTAATTGTGGTATCTCGTATTGCATCAAGAACAGCGTCTTCGCCGTTGTCTCTATTTTCCCAATAATTTCCAGCATATACTCCACCAAGACATGCGCTAGCGGCAATTACTCCTTCGTTGTGTTTTTTTAACATGTTATAATCAATTCTGGGGAAGCGATAAAAGTTTTCTTTTGAAAAAGATTGCGATACCATTTTAAATATGTTGTTTAGGCCTTGTTGATTTTGTGCTAACAAAATAAGATGGCGGCGCTTATTTAAAATATTTTTTAGTTCTCGTTTGGACGCGTTTTCGTCTTCAATGGTTGTTCCTAGTTGAGCATTTTCTTTTATTTTATTCTTCTTGTCTGCTTTGGCGTTTTCGTATTCTCTTCTCCATGTACCCAGACTTGGCAAAAAATACGCTTCGACGCCGAAGATGGGCTTGAAGTCTTTACCTTCTTTCTGCATTTGTTTGGCATGTAAAACTTGGTAGGCCATACCATTCATATTGCCATGATCTGTTAGTGCCAAAGCATCGGATCCATTCCCAAAAGCGTAATCCATATGCTCTTGAGGATATCCCAGGCCATCAAAAGGTGAGCCAGCAACACTATGTGCATGCAAACCAACAAAAGGTATTTTATTCTTCATTATCTGTTCCAATCGAATTTAGTTTATGATATCCCATGGTACGCGGTTTGTCAAGCTTTTTACAATCTTTAGAACCAAGAAAAGTACAAAAACTTTCCCAAGTACTAATGTTATGATACCATGGAATTTTCAATACACTTGCATCTTCTATATTAACACATTTAAATACTTTGTCAAGCTCAAAAAACCTAGCCGACCATCTTTCTTCGATAGGAAGTCTAGCAGCATCGTATCCTGTAAATTCTCCTGTGCCTTCTTCTCTTAACAGCCTCCGGCACTTCTTAAAATCTTCTCCATCAAAAGTAAACCCCAAATATTCGTTGTTTTTGACATTTTTATCGCCCCAAGAAATATAAAAAGGAGACTTGCTAGAGATATTTTTTCTAAATGGCTGAACTAGTTCTGGGTTGTATACACCGTATGGGAAGGCCACATAAAATCTATCTGGTGTTACCCATTTACTAATTGTTTTACTTAGCCAATAAGAAGTCAATGCCCCGTATAATGCGCTCCAACCTAAACAATCTCTTTTGTCTCTATCCTTTGGATGAATTGGTACATAATATATTGGTATTTCCTGTTGTTCTCCTTCGGCGCTGAACCTTGTTCTTTGTAAAAACACAGGATCTAAAATATAATCTCCCAAGCGATGTTTAATTAATGGTTGCATGTCATCGTGGCAAACAATCCATATTGTTTCGCACCCGGCATATGCACATTCTAAAACCGCTCTTTCGATTGCTAAATAGTTTTTTCCTATCGGCTGCAAACAATCGTGCCATGGAAAATTAAAATCTAATTTTTGGCCAGCAACTGGTACAATTCCAGCTAGGTGGAAAGAATGTGTGTTTTGTGAGCCTGTTTCTATCATAGAACTTTTAATACTTTATTAAGCTTATTTATATATTTTAAACTAGAGCCTTCGTGTTGTAGAACATCTTTATACATAAATTTTATATCTTTCATATCCTTATATAAGTTCATTTCTAGCTTCCTTATTTCTCTTTTTTTAACTTCGAGTTTTAAAGAATAGTTTATTTGTTTTCCATTTTGGAATCCATTTTTACTGCCCGTAATTCCATTTTCTTTTAAAATATTTTCTGTTTTAAATCGTGCGTAAGTGTCTGAATAATTAAAATTCTGCAATTGTTTTTTTGTTAAAAAGGACACAGCAATTAAATCTTTCACGTCTACATGATTTCCGGCCAGTCTTTCTGTTGGATAAAAATATATATCTTTCACGAAATCATCATTAGTTAATATATGATCTTTTCCATGTTTAGTACATGATTTTGTTACCATCCAATCTAGCACCATAAATTTATCTTTTTCCTTTGTTGGCACAGGTAGCCCAAGAATAGAATCATCGTCAAATATAAGCAATTCATTAAACTTTGCTTTTATAACTTTTGAATCATTTGTTGTTATTGATAATTCCTTGTTGTCAATTCGGATGTTATTTGTTTTGTCCCCTAAAATATTAAGCCCAGAAAGGGACAATAAAAAATATAATTTATTCCAAAGCTCTTTCTTTTTAGACTCAAAGAGATGTGGACAGTAAAGCTTATTGATTATTAAAGGCAGACTATTTTTGTAGCTGTATAAAAGTGCGTTTAAATCGCCCCCAATAATAGCTTTGTCAAAGTGAAAATGACATTTCATATTTCTAGGGCATTTTTAATTCTAATAATTGCTGGCTGGGCATCCAATTTAAATCGACACTTCCTTTAATGCCAGGACATGTGCCATGACCAGTGTATTGCCATACATTCCACTCTGACCAACCTCTTAGCTGCTCTTCTGGCCCGACTAGTCGGTCTTTGCGAATATAGTTTGCCCACCAAACTGGGTATTCTGTAAACTTTTGAAGATCTTTTTTGTTTGCTTTTCGTAAATATAAATTCCATGCCCATTTAGCTGTGTACACAATCCCTTTTACGCCCCATTCTTCTTCTGTAAGACGAAGCCATTCTAAATACCAATCAGCATTATATTGGTCATCCGTTTTCATACCTGCTTCAAGATCAATTGCGGGTACTAAGTTGCCAGATTTAAGGCCACCAACTTGATTGAGGGTTTTTCGGAAGTGATTAAATTCAGCAACCGCATCAGCTTCGGGGCTATCATAATTATTAAAGTCGGGTCGTGCAAAATGATATACTCCTGCAACAATATTATTGTCGAGAGCGCCATTGTATCGTTTTACCCAATTACGGTTAACGTGAGTTTGACCTTCGGTTGTTTTAACCCAAGCAAATTTAATTCCAGCAGAAGCTACTTTGCCCCAGTCAACTGTACCGTTATGAGAACTAACATCTATACCGGGGAGTACTTTGATATCTAAATGACCTAGTGTTTGTGGTCCTGCGACGCCATCAACCGCCAATTTATTTGCTGCTTGATATCTTTTTACGGCTTTTTCTGTTAAGGGTCCGAAATCACCATCAGAAGTTATCTTAAGCGCCGATTGCAATCTTTTTACTTCTTGGCCCTTGTCTTCCTTTCTTAAAACATAACTAAACATTTATTTTATTCTCCTTGACTTACCAAGTTTCACCTGAGCGGCTTTTTTTAAGTGCCTCTATCCAAGAGCGAGGCTGCGAAGTTTTCTTTTTTTCTGTTAGCTGGAAATGTTTCCCTTTAACTCTTGACCAGAAATCTTCATCTTTTTCTACAGTCTGTACGGATGTCCATGGACGTTGTGCCCACTCTTCTTTAATTTCTTTTCCACCTTGGTCGAGGGCGCGGATATACTTAAAGGTCCCTCCAGTTTCTGTGGTTGCAGACTGACCAAAGATAAAAGCTTCTTGGTTATATTTTTTTGCAAGCTCTGCCGCAAGTTTACGAAGTTGTTCTGTAGAGTCTAATGTTTCTCTTTTAATATCTCCGCGCTCGTGCGTTGTTGCTATAATACTATTTTCTGTAACATAAACCGGCTCTTCTAAGGCAATTTGCTTTGTTTCTCCTGTTTCAGGATCTTGAACTGTCTTTGTTGTTTCTTTGAAGCCTCCTTTCATTTCAGTAAAAGGGAATCCTGCTTCTTTAAAATCTTTTTTAAGCTGTCTATATGCCTCTTTATTCGTCATCCCTTTATATTCTGGTAGAGTTCGCTCATGTCTATCAGAGGTGATTATAACAAAGGCCGCTCCGCCTTCAATGTGATCTCGAATTCTATTATAAGAGGACTCAGTTAAAAAGATTTTGTCGCCATTAGTTTCGCGAATTAATTTTTTTAACTCTTCAAGGTTTAATTTTGCCATTGTTTGTTTTCCGCGTCAATGAAGATCCCATAAACATAGTTCTCTAAAAGTAAATAGTATGTTCCCCCATGAACTTTAATTTCTTCAACCATTGAATTGTTAACGGCAACATGTTGTCCAATGTTTGCGGGACGAATTTTCTCACAATCAAATGCGACATCTAGAACTTCATAAACTTCATATGGAGTTTTGACCTTTACATAATCATCTGGTACGAGAATCGCCGAAGGCTGTTCGGGCTCCTCGTTTTCTACCGGAAATACTAGCAAATGTCGATTAAGGGGCCTAAACTTCATTTTTGCTCCCAAATTGTTTTTCTACTGTTTCAAACATATCGTTTAAATCATCCATATCCGCGTCTTGTTCGTATAGTCGAAAAGCTTTAATTGCGCTCCAAATATCCTGGCGCGTAAGCCAGCCATTCTCAATATACTCTTTTCTCAATTCTTTCTTCTGTTCCTTGTATGGATCCATAGCTTGCTCAATCGCAAGCAGAGATTTAAGATAATTTACAACATATACTTCTTTCGAAGTTTCTTCTTCTTTATCAAGTATTTTTAATTCAACAGACATAATTTCCTCCTTTGTATTTCATTATATCTTATTTATATTTTTTTTTAACCACATTTTGCATAACCACAACTAGAACAAGTTACGCAGCCGTCCTGGTATATTAAACCTTCGGTACTACACTCTGGACATGCTTTATCAGAATGTGCTTCCTCTCCATCTTTAATATAGTTCTTAAGAATCCTGGCTAAGCAGCGGGCAAAACTAAACATGTCATGATCTTTGTCTTTTAGTAATTGTTCTACCAACAATCTTGGTGGGCCGCCATGGCGTAAGCTTAAAGAAATCATTCTTGTAAAGGCCGAATGATTTGGATTGTCAAATACCTTTACGACGCCCTTCACAACTACTTCGTCACCATTTGTGCCAAACTTTAAATCATATCGGTTTGATTTTGTCTTATAATGATGTTTTGTTAAGACGCCTGTTGTATAGCTCTTGGGGATTTCAATAAGATTTGATAGGCCGCCGAGCACTTCATACGGTCTGCCCTCAAATAGGCCTACTAAAATTGTCCATTTTTCTCCTTTAATCGTTGTATGGTGAATGTCGCAGGCCAAATCTTTTGGTCGATTTGGGGCTCCATTTTGTGGAAATGAGTCTTTTTTAGTATCTTTTTCGGTTATCAAAACGCCAGTTCTGGAGCCGTCAACATATACTGTAATGCCTTTCAGCCCAGCTTTCCAGCCTTTAAAATAAAGCTCGCCGACGACTTTTGAGAGGGTGTTTTTTGGCAAATTAATTGTGGAACTAATTGCATGATCAATATGTTTTTGAATGACAGATTGTATCTCTACTCTTTTCTCCCAATCAATATTATCGCTCGTCACAAAAAAGTCTGGTATTATATTGGTTGGGTGTAAATCAATCCATTCTTGTAAATTGTGGTGGTATACTTTATATTCTAGCCATTTGTCACCTAGCTCATCTACAAAATCAGCTTCAACGTCATTTTCATTGTGACTTAATTTTCTGCGGCGTACATATGAATTCCTAAATACAGGCTCTAACCCAGAGCTAGTTTGTGACATAATCGAAACGGATCCCGTTGGGGCGTTTGTCAATATAGAAATATTTCTTCTACCATACTTTGCTATCAGTTCTTGTAGTGCTGGTGCAAGACTTTTAATAAAAAGATTATCTTTTTCTTTTTCCCAATCAAAGACCTCGAAAGCTCCGCGCTCTCGTGCTAGAAAACAGCTTTCTTTGTAAGCCGAATCTTTTAATGTGGCATATATATTGTCGATTGTTTTTAATGCTTTTTTAGAATCATAAGATAGGCCAAGACAAGCTATCGCGTCAGCCAAACCATGTGTACCTAGACCAGTTCTTCGGCCTTTTTTACATGCAGATAGCAATTTTCCCCATAGTTTTTTCTCATCCGGAGCATCTGCAATTTCAATAATTTTTTCAAGTTTCTCTATTTCAAGTTCCACTAAATCATCCGATAATCTCATTCCCGCTTTTGCTACTTCTTTAAATTGTTCAAAATCAAAATGGGCATTTTTTGTAAATTTATCTTTTACAAAATTCTTTAAGTTGATAGAGATGAGCCTGCAACTATCGTAAGCCGACAAAGGGATCTCCGAGCATGGATTTGTACAAACGGTTTGGAACCCTTCTTCTTTATAAGATTCTGCTGGTAAATAGCTTGTTATGCTGTCCCACATTAAAATACCGGGCTCTGCTGTTTTTGTTGCTGAGTTTATAATTTTTTCCCATAAGGTACGTGCTTTCACCTCTTTCGTGACTTTATATCCTGTTGGGGAACTTTCAACAGGGAATCTTAAGGCAAAACTATTATTACTTTCAACTGCGCGCATAAAATCATCTGTGATTTTAACAGAAACATTTGCTCCCGTGACTTTTGATAAGTCTTGTTTCATTTCAACAAATTTTTCGATATCGGGATGGCGCACATCCATTGTGATCATTAGTGCGCCGCGGCGACCGTTTTGTCCAATCATTCTACATACATAGGAATAAAAGTCAGCGAAAGACCACGCCCCAGTTGTTGTTCCGGCCGAATTATTTACAGCCGTGTTCTCTGGGCGAAGATTTGAGATGTCTAGCCCAACGCCGCAGCGCCTTTTAAAAAGGTTCGCCAATTCTTTGCCAGCATCCATTATAGAAGATATATTATCTTTAGGAGACTCAACAACGACACAATTTGATAGAGAAACATTCACGTAATTGTTCCCAATGCCCATCATTGGCGAGCCTTGCGGCACAATATATTTAAAGCCTTTTAAAAGATCATAAATTTTTTCTTCGGATAATTTGTTTTCTCCTCCAAACTTATCTTCCATTCTTGCAAACTCTTTGGCAAGACGTTTGTGCATATCGTCTGGAGTTTTTTCAACAAATTCGTTCTTCTTGTTTTTAAGAGCATACTTTGTTAGGAAGACGTTTGTTGCCAATTCATCTCCGCTAAAATATTCTAGTGTTTTCTTTTTTGCAAGTTTTCTTTCAACTGCTGTACTTTTTGTCATTTTTTGCCTTTTCTAAATTTTTGATATTTTTCTTGTAAGCTTTTTTCTTGTTTTTTAAGTACATTCTTTTTAATTTCTGAGAATGTTTCAATTTGTGGTAGCACATCAATTTTTACATTCGCAGTGTCCATAAAAATAGGATACACGAGGCCATCTGGTCCAAACCGATTTTTTGCTATGAAAAATCTTCCACTGTTTTCATTTTTATGTTCTACTGTGCGAGATAAAGAGAATATGAAGTCTGCTACAAAACATTTATTAAATGCCTCAGATATTGCTTCCATTGTAATTACCTCTGCGTTTAAGCCTGATCGGTTAGTTTGTGATGCGGTCCAAACTGGACAAGAGTTTTCTTGTGCCAATCCTCGAAGCTCTTCATAAATAGACTCTAATTGATGTCTTTTCTCATCTTTCGGCATTTTTGCTCGTAATAAATCGCCATAATCAACGATTATTAAATTAACAGTTACGTCGCGCTGACTTAATTTATCTAAGTGGGCTCGAATAGTATTAACACCGGCAGATTTTGTAGGATATTCTTTGATAATTAGCTGCCCTTTTATATCTTTGATATCATCATATACTTCTTCTTTTTTATGATATATTTCTTCTAAATCGATGCCCGTAATACAGCTATCATATCTTGTCGCAACCACAGTATCTGCCAACTCTAGTGTGTAATGTACTACAGTTTTGCCTTGTTCAAGAGCTTGTGCGCCTAAATGTACTAAGGCCATTGATTTTCCTGCTCCTGTCGGAGCAATAACTACGCCAAGCTCTCCTTTGCCAAGTCCTCCTTTACATAATTTATCAATGAGGCTCCACCCTGTTGAAACGGGATCTCTAGCTATAAGTTCAAATCTTTTTTCAAAATCTTTTAAATAATAATAGCCACAATCATTATTGGTGCCAAGCTTCATGGCATCATTAATTAATTTTTGAACATCTTCAAAAGATGATTTTTTGAGGAGCGGAATTGATTTCATTATTGCTTCTTTTAAAACTTGTTTTTTACAAAAGTCAATAGCGGCATTTTTAATGTATTCTGTGTCTTGAACTGAAGTCTTTGTCATTCGAGCAAAAAAATCGCGCACTTGTTTTTGTACTAGCGCGTTTTCTTGTGCAATGTCTGTTCTTAAAATAGTGGTTATGATTTCAGAAGAAGGGTGTATTTTATATTTATCTTTATAATCAAAAATCTTTTTAACAAAAACTTGGAGATAGTTCAACTCTAAAAAATTAATATTTAGCACTTCTTTCATTTGGTCGGCAAAAGCGCGATCAAAAAGAATTAGTTGACATAAATTTTCTTGAAAAGATTTTCCAAATTGTGAAAAGTCTTCTTTTTCGTTATAATTCAAATTATAGGTTCTCCAAGTTCATGTGTTGCATTAATTTTTCCAAAGTATTTGTATGCCGATGATAACAACCGCTAACACCAAACATACCATAGTTTTTGGAACAAGTATGCTTTCTTTTAAAAAGAAATAAGTTAAAATAGCGAATATGATGTTAGAGACGCCAAAACCAACAAGCTTTGAAGTCCACAAAAGACCGTGGTCTTCTACAACACATTTAATCGCGTACCAGAAGCAAAGCCCCATTGGGATCGCAAATATAAAATTTGATAAGATTGGTCGTTCTTTCCACCAATCCCAAACAAATTGAGAGTTAAACTGAAACCATGCCAAGATGTTTCCAATTGTAAAAAATGCAATTCCTATTAAAGTTTTCATTTGATCCTTTGTTCATAAGACATCTGTAAGCCCATGCCTTCCTGCGGCTTTAATAAATTACTTTTTAGTAAATTTTTCTTGGGCTGCAAAAAGTTTTTGCTTTGTCACTTGAGCTTGCTCTTCGCTTCTATAAAAGCCATAAGCAACCAAAGAGATCGCAGCAATTATCAAGATACCGCCAATAAATACACTCATAATTTTCTCCTTTTTAATTATTTTTATCGTGTTCGAACCCACCGGCAATGGGTTTTTGTTGATATTTTTTCTGGCAAGGGATTTTTTTCCACGGTGCAGATTTTTTCCCAGGTTTCAATTTGTGGCGCTCTTACGCCAACTGCAGGATAAGGAAGATGGCATCCTCCACAAAAGGCCAGCCCGGCCAACAATATAATAAGTTTTTTCATTTAATTTTCCTTTCTAAAAGTACGCCCGCCTGGACTTGAACCAGGGACATCCACCTTATAAGAGTGGCACTCTAACCTACTGAGTTACGGGCGCATAAATCTTATAATGCTGAATATATACTATCATGTTCGTTTTTAGGTGTCAAGTCTTTTTTAAAAATTGAAATGTAAAAAGCACCAAAGCTGCGCAGAAAGTGCACACGGCTATCAAACCAAGAATCGCAACCATAATAGCGTAACAAATAAAATAAGTAACAAACTGTTCTTCACCAATATTTGCAAAAATGTCCATGGATAAATAATACTACTTTTATTCTTTGTTGTCAAGCAATTTTTATAATTTCTACTTTTGGCCTTTCCCGGCTGTATTCTGCGGCAACATAATATTTGTATCTGCCATTTTCTCTCTTAAAAATGGTCATTTTAAGATTATCGCACGTGCAAACATCAGCTTCGCTGTTTTCATCATATTCGTCATGGTAGAAGGAGTGGCCACAGAACAAACATGTGACTTTGATTCTTTCTGGCATTAGATGATATCATCCACCAATCCATACCTAAGACATGTTTTTGCATCAAGCCACAAATCATGTTTTAAGATTTGATTTAATTTTGTCTTAGGAATTTTTGTGTGTTTCTGATATATGTCTTTAATCGTTTTCATTAATAAATTATTGTTCTTCATATCATCTTTTAATTCTTCATATTTCCCCCACATGCCAGATGAAAGCTGATGGATTAACATGAAAGAATGTTCATAGATTAATCTATGATCTGCTACAATACTCATCATTGTGGCTGCGCTAGCTGCACAGCCGTCGACAACTGAAGTTACTGGAGCTTCAGAGTTTTTAATATAGTCTACAGCAGAGAGGCCAGCAAAAATACTTCCACCATAACTATTAATATGTATATACATATTTGGCGGCTCAGAAATGTTTAATAACTTGCGCGCTTGGGTGAGATCCATCCCGAGATTTCGAATTTCTTTGTTTAGCTGTAACACTTTGGATCTAGTTACTTCTGAATAAAAATAAATTCTATTATCAGAGCGTTCAATTTTGTCCTCAGAATCTCCGGAGTCGGATATTACAAGGATATTGCTTTTTTTCTCTTCTTCTACGTCTTTATTTTTCTCGCCACCTAACCAATACAAATTTTTCACGCGACCTCCAATTAAGTTAAAGTTTAGTACCCTCGGCAGGACTCGAACCTGCGACCATTGGTTTAGAAGACCAATGCTCTTCCATCTGAGCTACGAGGGCATTAATAACAATATTTGTGCATCATTTTCCAAGCACAATCACTGTAGCACCACATTTCGTGGCATGCCTCGTTTGCTGAATGGACGATAAATTCGCAACATTTATTAGTACAGTATGACTCTCCTATGTCACTTTTTGTATACGGTATCGAATCTGCTGGGTTGCATCTTTCTCCTGGGAATATTGCGTCACACCCGCTTAAAAGAATGACAATAATAAATAGTTTATTAATAACAATATTCATCTACCAATTCCCAGCTACAATAAGTAGCCAGCCCCACGTGGGTTTCATAAACACACCATGTTTCTTCGCATGTTGTGTAGTAGTAAGGGTAATCAATTATCCAGGTACAACAACCATTCCAACACGTCCATACATCTTCATAATAATATGGCGTATCATCATAAGTACAAGTTTCAACTACTTCAATATGGGGGCCAACTGCGACTGAGCCTGTTGGTGTGTGAATCTCACATCCTATGCAGAGCATTGTAAACAATAATATTAATATTTTTTTCATTTTTTTCCTTTTAGTATAATTCTTTTGAATGCAACAAACAAGTCTAGCCAGCTTGTTTTTGATATGCCATCTTCTAACATCATACCATCTGTGTTAGTTTTGTCAAATGTTAATTCAGTATTTTCAACAATGTTTTTAATTTCTTTTTTTGTTTGCACTGACATGCTTGGGCTGTACAGTTGCATTAATTTATAGTTTTCTTTGACTATGTTTTTGTTCTCCAAAATATTTTGATAAGCTTTCAAATTCGATTCGACAAGCTTACAATGTTCACAAACTTCTGTGATGGAATATGTTTTTTCTTCGGCTAAAAATGGAAATCTCTTAGCCACTGTTGGTAACCCAACACCAGGGACTCCATTTAAATTGTCGCTTTGGTCTCCGACAATTGCTCTTGCTAGAGCAAAATTTGTAGGATGAATCCCAAACTTTTCTATGATATTATTTTTGTTTAAAACCTCGCCTTGTGTTGGCCTGTAAACTACAGTTTCCTCATCTAATAATTGAAAAAAGTCTTTGTCACTAGAAATAATAACCTTCTGCCATCCTTTAAAATCAGACGCTTGACAAACGAAAGAAATTACGTCGTCAGCTTCAACAAACTCAAACATCAACTGAGTAACTGGAAAATTATTTAAGTAATCAACTAGCCTAATTTGCTGCCAAATTTTATTTTGTAGTTCTTGTTCCTCCGTTAAGTGTTTGATATCGCGATTTAGGCGCAATGGTTTTCTACCGCTTTTATAGTTTTTATTTACGGCCTTGCGTCGTTGGCTTCCGCCTTTTCCATCCCAGCATATAATAACTTTATCTGGCTTTATTTCGCGGCAAAGCTTTTGTAAAATTTTAAGAAAGCCGGCCGTTCCACCAACGGGATCTCCATTCGGTGTTATTGTTGGGTTTACTATATAAGCTCTCAAAAATTGATTGAGGGCATCTATTATCATAACTCTTTTCATTATTTCTTTTTCTTTCTAGCTAATTTACGGTTTTTGCGTTTCGTCGATCCCAATTTTCTTCTTCGTCTAAATTTTCTATGTGGTTGTTTAAAGCTCATTTTTTTCCTTTGTTATTTAAAAGTAGCTGGAAAGGGATTCGAACCCTTACACCCGCGCGGATAACGGATTTTAAGTCCGTTGCGTCTACCAATTCCGCCATCCAGCCAAATCACTTATTTAGGATAACACAATTTTATTAATATGTAAAGAAAATTATGTCGCGCGGATTATACCATATTCATCGGACATTTGATTCCAGTCTTCATATAGTCGACTGAGAGGGATGTTAACTTTCACTTCTGTTATTTTGTATTCTGCATTAGGCGCCGCACCATGTTTAAAATATGAGCGCCCGCCGTCAACAAAGATCTGGCCGCAAGAGCAATTTCTAAAGTCATTTGGTGCTCTTGAATATACGATATCATTGCAACCTAGGCAATGAACTGCCTTAAGTTTCATTTATTTTCTCCTTTGTTTTTAATTGATTTAAATGGCTTGTTCATGAAGTAATTTTTCTAATTCTTCTTTTATGATTTGTTCTAGTGTAATGCCTTTTTCTCCTCCAAACTTCCCTGTCAAAGAAAGAGCATACTTTGGGCTTTCGGCTCCCAAGCTTTTCCATCTTGTGCCTTTATTAAGTGCAATTTGTTTGCCACCAACAGTTATACCAATTGGCGCTGCACTTCTTGCATGTTGTAGGGTACTTTTTTTAGGCGCAGTAGAAGTACTTCTAAGTCCAATAGGGCGTTGGGTATAATCTTCTGGTTGGTCTTCAATTTTTAGAGGGTTGGGCTTCCGTCTCAATAATGTGTCAGGCATGTCCTGTTTCTTCGATGTCGCTACATCTTCATATATAAAATTTTCTAACTTTTCTCTTATGATTTCTTCTAAATCTTCTTTGGTGAGCTTAAGGTCAGTTGCTTTACAGGGCATTTACTTTTTCTTCTTTTTCGTTTGTTTTGGGTGTGAGTGCGATTGTTCAAGGACCGGTTGTACCTCTTCTGGAGAGATGCCTTCTAAAACTACATCCCCAAATTGCATATCATATTCGCCAATGTGGCCATTTTCATCTAATGAGTGCCATAATACTTTGCCGATTGATTCTTTCAATTGAAACCTTTTTACTAAAGCTGGACTCAGCTTTCCTTCTTTCATTCACTTGTGCTCAAGATCATCAAGATCGTCTTCAAGCTTTGCTTTCTTCTTCTCTTCTTTATCAGTTAACTTTTCCTGTAGCGCATGAGCGTCTACTTCTTCTTGGATAATTTGTTTGAGTCTTTCAACAGAAATTTTCATAAGGGGCCCTCGTTTCGTATTCATTATAAATAGTCGCTAACTTTCAATCATTCCCCTTCTTTTTCGTAATAATCTGCGGCGTTTCCTGTTCTATCATCAAATTTACGAATAATCTCTTCATCCATAATTTCTAATACGCGAGTTCTAAACTTTTCATTTTGAAGCTTATCAACCCAGCCGGA
>Ga0209756_1003133_pt1 | contig 13630 bp, 18 predicted proteins | sample ETNvirenome_6_85_FD_184071 | JGI IMG/M metagenome (GOLD analysis project Ga0209756, IMG submission 184071) | Marine viral communities from the Pacific Ocean - ETNP_6_85 (SPAdes) (version 3) | ecosystem: Environmental > Aquatic > Marine > Oceanic | place: Pacific Ocean | collected 2013-06-19
TAAAAGCAACAGATACTGTTGCAACGATTCCTAATATTATTTCAAGTCGGCTCATAATTTTCCTTTTTTATTTTTTCTTTTTGTTGTTTCAAAATTTCTCTATTCGCTTCAATATATTCTTTGGTCAGATTGCCAACTTTTTCGTTATCTTGAGTGGTTGCCTGATCCTTTTTAATAATAAGTGGAACTGACAATAATTTTTTCATAATATTCTTTTGTCCACACGCACTGCAATCAGTACAAGCGTCATCAATACTATGAAAAATTGTTATCACATTTCCACAATTATCGCACTCGTAATTATAACGAGGCATTCGTGTCGTCAGTCTGCGCTTCATCTTCAGGCGTCTGAAGAAGATCGTTTGGCAAACTCACCGTAGGTGGATTAGTAACCACCAGTCCCTCTGCGCCTTCTTCAATGTTAAATCCTTGAAGAATCGGTACAATGTCCGTTTGGTGTAACAATGACTCTTGAAGAGCCATCATAATAGCCCCTAGGGCTTGATTTGATAAATGCATATTAGTCTCCTTTTATAATTCTATAACTATCGCTATCAAAATGTTGTGTTGAAAATTCAAACAATTCTGAATCTTGTAATGCTATCATTTGGTGTCTTAGTCCACGATAAACATGAAAGTTTTCGCCAGGATTAAGTACTCGTTGATTTGCTTCTTTAATATTATCTTGTTCGCTGTACTTAACTATCATTAAGCCTGACTGTAAATAGAATACTTCATCTTTTAGTTTATGATAATGCCAAGAACATCTCTTTTCATTCTCAAAAAATAAAAGCTTTCCACAATATTCTTTACAATTTACAATCCATCGTTCCCATCCCCATCCCTTTTCCACATACTTCATCGGAACATCAATTGAATTACTCATCTTTATCCTCTTTTATCATAGCCCCTTCAATGTTTAGCCAGTTTAAATTTTGCCTCACTTCCATATTTTTTTCTACTGCTGCCTTCATAATTAAAGGATTAATACCCTTTTCTTCAAAGTATCGGATAAAAGCACTTATATCTTTGGGAAAACACTTTCCTCCAAAACCATAATCTTCATCCGTGCCAGGAACTTGAGTATGCATGGGATTAACCCAGCCAGAACTTAAAATTCCATTCATCGATTCTGGCCAGCATATATCTAATTTCTGTGCTAACTGATAAAATTCATTAAATGCTGAAATCTTAACAGCATAAAAACAATTACACATGTATTTGATAAACTCCGCTGTCTTCGCGTCTGTCAAAATAAATTGTGTAAAGGGAAATCTAGTCCTGTACAATTTTTCCACGCGACCACGAGGACGAGGGGCGCCTCCAAGGACAATTCTCGAAGGGTTCATGAAGTCCATTTTAGCTGTCCTTTCCGAAAGAAACTCAGGATTAAAAACAATATTCATCTGAGGGTGTTTTTCCATATAATTATCAGTAGTTCCAGGGATAGCTGTAGACTTAATGATGACTACACTGTCTGGTGAAATTATTGAACTAATTTCTTCCATCACCGAATCAAGAATAGATAAATCAATAATTCCAGTTTTTTCATTCGAGGGGGTCGGAACAGAAACTACAATAAATTCACTATTTTTTATCACTTCGTCAAATGTATGAGTCGAAAGTTTTTCGTTTTTGTCAAAAATTCTTATATTTGCACAAAGAGAAAACCCATGGGCTACCGCTGAGCCTACAAAACCATTACCTATAATACCAATATTAATCATCTAATCTGCTCATAAATTTCTATAATTCTTTTAGCCCAGTGATCGCGAGTGTAATTTTGAACTGTCTGATATCCTTGTTCAGCGATTTGTGCAGCCTGTGAAGAGTTAGACAGATAAAATTCAATTTTGTTATTTAGATCTTCAATGTCTTTAAACATTACCATATCTTTCTCGTCAGTGAACATCTCAGAGCGGCCACACCAATCATCAGTCAATAAAAAACCACGGGCTGCCAAAACTTTATAAACTCTATCGGACGCTCCATCGCCGGTGCAAAAGTTTAAATTAATTTTACTTTTTGATACAGCCAGAGAGTGTTCCTTCCCATAGGCGGCAGAAATTACATTTACTGGTCGATTTAAGGCTTTCAATTTCTTTAAACGATCTCCATATATGTTTCCGATAAAGGTTATATCATCTTCTTTCTCTACATCGTGTGGCCTGTCGTTGCGTGCATCAAAGCCTTCACACACATAAAACGCATTGGAATTAAACTTCTGTGCCTCTTTAAGTACATTTTTCTTATCGCAACAAATATAATCTACTAATTGGGTTTTTGTTCTCATTTCTTCATTATAGGTGCCTAAAGGATCCATAAACCAAAGACATGTGGTAGTTGATTTATTAATTTCTTCAAAAACTTTAAAATCAACTTGATTACATTTACTATACACTACTAAATCAAATTTGTGTTCCCTCACTGTTTGAATTAGATGTGTATCTCTCTCCGAACTACCTATTTTAGCAGCTTTCTCCCGATAATTATATCCAACCACACGGTGTCCCAATTTCTTAAAAGAAAGCAACTGTGAAGTGTTCGTGGAGCGAAAGTACTTTTCGAAAACGCCGATAAATAATATTTTTAGTGGTTTAAATGAACTCATCGTTTTTATGTGGATTTTTAACTCTATCGAGGTACTCGTTTAAGACATGTGGCCTACATTTGTAATTTCCACAAGGTGCGTGGTTTAAAGCGGCAACCTTTTCAATAACTTTTTGGACTTGGCCACTGGTGTGTATTTCTTCGAATGATTGTTCATAAATATTGCCAAAACTATAGTCTGGCTTGTCATAAAAAATGTTACACCCGTAACATCCACCGTTAGCGTCAATGATTGTCAAAAAGTTATATGCATAACATTTCTTATAGCAATAATTGTGATCTTGTCCGGGAATTTCCGGCATTTCTTCCAAATTTCTGCTACGCACCATGACGGTAAAATCGTCCGTGTTTCTATCCAACAATCTCTGGCGCAAAACCTTATCTGTCAAATTATATAACGTAGGGTTCGAGGCGCTTTTGGGATGATTATGGTGAGGCTTAAATTGTATATTATCTACACCAACATCCTTCATCAAATCCGCAAAGGCTTCCAGTTCATGAAGATTCTCTTCCAAAACGATAAACTGGGCGCCGATCTCCACTTCCCAACCATTTTTTCTCTTATATTCGGCGGCGCGTCGGATATTCTTAATAATTCTGTCGAAGTCTTTATTTTTATGGATCGCATTGTGTGTATCATATGTTGCGGCGTCTATGCTAAATCGAACCCAGGAAAAATACTTAAGTACAGACTCTAGCCTCTTTTCTGTTAAAAGGGCCCCATTAGATGACATAGATGTCTTGATTCCTCTTTTGTGTGCTGTTTGGACAAATTTGTCCATATCTTTGTGAAGAAGAGGTTCTCCTTCTCCAGCAAAATAAATTGATTTCACTCCCACATCGGCCATAGAATGGATTGCTCTGACCAAAACATCTGTGTCTATAAGCACCTTACCATGTGTGATCCAATCAACACTACAAAAACTACAGTAATGATTACACCTATTCGTGGGGCCAACCTCAACGTGAAGCGGGGTGCCCTTTCCGGTGCTAAGCCACTTAGATACTTCTTCCGGATAATACATGAGCTTGTGGCTGTCTACATCTTTAATTCCCATTTTTATCTCCTATAATAAATTTAAATTTGTCTGCCCATCTTTCGTTAAAACACACCACATTACAAAAGGCATAGTGATCTTCTTCTCCCTTGACCCAATTCATAGGAATAAGTCCATGATTTGGCCGGCTCATTGACAAATAATTAAAATGACAAAATCCATGATCTTTTAAATATGAAATAGTTTCATCCATCGTAACTCCCGCTGAATACCATGTACTATTATATTCAAACTGGATTATTTTTACATCCCTTAATAGTTCGCCAAATCCTTGCAAAACATACAATTCATGCCCCTCCGTGTCAGTACTAATAAAATCTGGTGTACTAAAATTATTTTCCTTTATATACTCATCACCTCTTTTCGTTTTCATAAAAACATTATCACCTAACAAAGTACCTTCTCCAACGGGATCTGGGAGCATATCTCCAGCTTCCCATGTGATTTTTAACTTTCCGTCAGATACGCTGGACAAGCCAAAATTATTAAAATAGGATCTCTTATTTTTTAAAATGTTGTGACCCTGTAAAGTGGCTCTTTCTGCTTTAAAGATATTGCTATCGCTTATAGGCTCAAAATAATGTACTTCGCCATCGAAATTAGTATAAAAAGTTGTGTCCGCGCCCACATCGTAAAGAGATTGGATATGTGGTTTTATTTGACGATAAAACCATATCTCTCCATTGAGCGCGGCGTTGTCGACCTTTAGAAAGCACTCTATTGGAATATTTTTTGGTGGCATACCATCAAATCCATATTTTGATGACCTAAATAATTGCTTCCGGGTTCGCTGTTTTCCTACTTTCATGTTTTTCCCTCCTGGGTTTCCAATCGATTTAGCCAATAATCAATCAAGTCTTGTAATGTTTGTTCAATCGGAATGCTTGGCTCCCAATTTAAAAGCTTTCTGACCTTTGAATCATCAGGAATTTGAATAGGGATCTCTACTTTTCTTAGAAATTTAGGCTCAATTTCAAGTTCAACTTTACCTGTTAATTTAGAAAGCTCAAGCATTATATCCAAATAATATTGAATTTCATGCAAATCGTTTCCAGCAATATGGAAAACCTCTCCATCCTCAACCTTCCCATCAAAATATGCCATCATTAATTGATAATAAACATCAACAATATCACGAACATCGGCCACAATCCGCCGCGCCTTCATATTACCAATTTTAATAACTGGCTCCTGTTCTCCGCGCAAGATTCTGGCTATTTGGATGGCGTCCGATGAGATGGAAAAATTACTCCCACGTCTTGGGCCCGTGTGGGAAAATGCTCTCGTTAGGAAACCCTTTAAGGCTGTTGTTTGTGTTCTCTCTATCATATACATGTCGGCGCCGGCTTTGGCAACGCCATAAGGATTATTTGGGCGCATTGGAAAATCTTCTGTAATCTTTTTATCGCCCGGACATATACCGTAAACTTCAGGCGTAGAACAGTTCATTAGTACACATTCGGGCATTTTTTCAAGAATCTTATCGCATAAGTGCCCAGTGCCAATAATATTAGTTTGGCTAGCTAAAAGTGGTGTAATAAATGATGAAGGAGGGTGAGCAAACGCACCTAAGTGAAAAACACCATCAAACTGATAGTTATCAAATATATCACTTAGAGACTTTAAATTACTTAGGTCTCCGTAAACAAATTCAATTTTTTCAATATTATCTTTACCAACGATGTTAACAATACCTGCACATTTTGACATATCTCTGGCCATCGCCACCACTTCATGGTCATCTTCTAGTATGCGGTTAATCATATGAGGTCCAGCGAAGCCGGTTGCTCCTGTTACTAAAAATTTCATTTTCTAATCTTTTCGCTCATAAAAACTCCTGTAAATTAGAGGCTATATTTTTAATTTCTGGTTCATACAATTCGGGGCCCACTGGAAGATACATGATTTGCTGTGAAGCTTTGAATGCGTTGGTTGAAGTGGCATCAACAAAAAACGGAGCACACATACTAACTGGCTTAAACCCATATCTTGCTGGTATGCCTCTGTTTCTAAGATGATCAACGATCTTATTATCTTTTACTTTTATATCATAAACCCACGGTACATCACGACGAGGCATCGTATATCTGTCTTCAATTAACGAATCATATAAGCTCTCATTTCTTTTTCTAGATCTTATGTTTTCCTCTATGTTTCTAAGAGATTCCAATATCAAGGAGGCTTGGCTGTTTGTCATTCTATAATTGAAGCCGATTTGCTTGTGCATATAATTATGTTCTGCACCAAAAGACATGCTTTTCATATCTCTAGCTGTTTTTATAAACTCTTCATCGTCCGAGACGACGGCGCCGCCTTCTTCGCCAGATACAATCTTATTTGCATAAAATGAAAAACAACCAATGTCAAAACTTCCAACTTTTTGACCTTCCCACTTGCTCCCATGGGCCTCCGCAGCGTCTTCAATAACCCGTAGATTGTATTTTAATGCAATTTCCATAACTTTAGTCATATTAACAACTCTTCCATATATGTGGGTAACCATTATTACTCTAGTGTTCTTGGTGATCGCCCTTTCTATGTCGTCTGTATTAATAAGGAGATCTTCAGTGCAATCAACAAACACCGGTGTCAACCCTGCGTAATGAACTGCCCACGCCGTAGCTATCATAGTATATTGTGGCACGATAACTTCTGCTTCCTTTGGCAGTCTGAGGGCTTCCAATGCAAGATGAAGGGCAGCAGTGCCGGTATTTACTGATACGCATTCTTTGGTTCCTACATAAAAGGAAAATTCTTTTTCAAGGATTTGGTATTCCACTACCAATCCCATTTCTCGTTGTTTTTATAAAAATATTCTATTGTCTTCTTTAGCGCAGATTCAAGGGGGGTTGGGATTCTCGAACCAATGGCGGAATAGAGTTTTGTATTGTCAGATTGTAAGTGCCATATTTCCCAAGGCCTGATGCGCGTCTCATCTACTATAATTTCTATTTTTTCGTGTCCCATCAATTTTCCGATTAAGTGAGCAAGGTCATAAATCTTAATACCAAATTCACTGCCCATATTATAGACTTCTCCAAATTTCCCCTTTTCCAAAAGCTCAACTGCCATCCTTACTGCATCACCGGTATATTGAAAATCCCTGAAAGAGTTATTGCCCAGCTTGATCTTATTGGTGGCTGCAAGTTGTGAAATAATCTCGGGAATCACATAGGCGTGTGTTTCTCTCTCGCCAACACAGTTAAATTGACGCATTGCTATCGCTGGGACGGTGGCTTCTTTCCACCTAACCTGAACCAGTCCATCTGCTGCTAACTTAGAAACTCCATAAGTAGAATGCGGCACAACCGGATCCGTTTCTTTTATCTTGCCGGTCATATCCCCATAAATTTCCGCAGAAGAAACTTGAAGTAAACCTTTAACCTTAGCAATTTGGCATGCATTCAGGACTTTTAAGACAGCAGTTGCATTAATGTCAAAAAAATGCATTGGACGTTCAAAGCATTCAGGAATATACGGCTCTGCTGCGTAATTAAAAACAAATTCTATGTTTTCTCTTTGTAAAATATTTGCTAGCTCCTGTTCATCATCGCGAATATCATACCATAAAAATTTAGCTTCAGGGTTCACATGCTTCTTGAGGCCAGAAATTAGATTATCCAACACGAGTACTTTACAGTTTCGCTCTTCTATCAAATAGTCTACCAGATGAGACCCCAGAAAACCAGCACCACCTATCACACAAACATTAGTATTTTTAACGTTTCTCATTTTTTCTATCCTTTAAGCTTTATATATTTTTTTTCACCAGAACTATTAAAATAATATGCCGATTCCTTTCCAGGAAAATGAAAAGCCTTTATATATTTTGTTAAGTTCTTTGCTTTTTGTAAATCTCTTCGTAAGTAAGTGTTCCCATCTTTGAGATTCTGTGAGACAGCAACGTAATCTTCATTTAGTAAATCATGGAACCAGTCCTTGAACATCTTGAAAATTAATTTTTGCCCTTTTAAGAAAAGAGTATGGGCTGTATCATTTTTTGCAATCAAAAACTCTCTTACTTCTATAATATCTCCTGTATCTATTCCTCTATCCATTAAGTGAAGGGTTGCTCCAACTTTTTTCTCCTCGTTTATCAAAACCCAGCTAAAGGCGCCGGCGCCCCTATATTCGGGAAGAACGCCGGGATGAAAATTAAAGCAGCTTTTACCAGATAAGATATCTAAAGCAATAATTTTGTCATATAACACAGATATTATTATGTCTGCCTTTTCCATACCTTCAATTAAACAAAAATTAATGGGCATATTGTCCTTGGCCCATTCAATACATTTTTTACCTACCTCTCGGGAAGTCGCGATAAAAACGTTTCTCATTAACCTTTTGCCTTTAATATTTTCAATCTTGCAATCATTGCCGCAACCATTTGTTCTAGAGATGGTAAATTAGAGTCAATAAAACTTGAACACTCCTCTCTATTAAGCTTGGGTGTGTTTTCCCAAACTTCTTTTATCGTATTTTTAAAATCTTCATAATTATTATCATTAAAATATATTGCACGGTCTCCAAAATAGTCCTGGGCGCCCATATACTCTGAATCACTCACCACCACTGGTTTTCCCAATCGATATCCTTCGGCTAAAGTCATTCCACCGGTGGAAGCTTCGTGATATTCGGTACACATAAAACTGCATCCCGCAATAACTTTTCTAAAATCTTCTTCGAATAATTTATGATTTGTCTCAACCAATGGAATCTGTAATTCTTCACAAGCTCTCTTAAGCCATCCATAGTTTTTGTCATATTTATACGGTCGCATCGGCTGAAGAATATATCTATTATCGACAACAGGGCCGTGATATTCAAATTTACGAGGCCAGAGTTTAATTATTTTACATTTTTCGGAACCAATGCCCTCTTCCTCCATTCTTTTAACAACTTCTTGTGAGGGACACCAAATCTCTACTGCTTTCGATAGATAGCTTTTATATAATTGCCAATTATAATTATGGGGATTAGGTGCAGTCCAAACCGTCTTATAAAAATCTAACACATAACTTACAATTGGTATATGTGGTAAAGCTTTATGAAGTCCATCGACATAATGAAGCCACGCCTGAGTCGTTGTAACAAGAAAATCGGTTTCTGGACTAATAGAAGCAACATCTACTTTGACGCCTTGGCGTTCAAAAACCGGAATCATTGGTTCTATATTTTGCGATGGAGGAGTTATTAATGTTATTTTCATTTATTTGTCTCTCTTATTTTTTTTTCTATTTCAAGAATTATATCATGCATTGGGATTTGATTAGCCGAGCGAGATTCCAAATAGGTCGCATTTGGATTCACTGGGTGCCAGTTCTTGGTCGTATTAACCAACGGATTGTAATTTGATGAGAAAAGTCCAACTATCGGATGATTATATGCCGATGCTATAAACACCATACCGGAATCACAAGAAACAAGAAAATCACACGATAACATTCTCAAGCAAGCATCGTAATATGTACCATGTTTCATAATAGTGCCCTCAATCTGAGGCTGGTGGGGCGCCGAAAGTTGATATACCTTATAACCTCTCTCAACCAAGTAATCTACTATAGCCTTTTGCTTGTCTAAATTTATCGACCTAACTCCACCGGGCCATAGACTAGAAAACAAATGAACAGCAACCGTCTTTGGCTCTTTTATAACATTTTCAGGCATTTTTAGTTCTATTTTGGTAGTATCTGAATCAACGCCCATCATAAGCGCAGTTTCTGTGGTAATATGACGATAATTGGCCCAGTCAGGCTGGTCGTGTAATGGAATATCAGGCGGAAACATTGCATCGAAATCTTGTTCTCGTATATATTCTAAATCTACAGCTGTTGGCCAATCATCGTAGCCCTCAAATACCTTAAAGCCAATAATATTATCATGATAATTCTTAAAAAGAGGAAGAATTTGCTCATAACGCTTCGATACCGCCAATACTATTTTGGTATCAGGGTTGTCTTTGATAAATTTTCTCAAGCCGGGTTCTTGCATAACAATATCTCCATATTGTCCGCGCATACCAAAACATACTTTTTTATATGGCGGTTTTCTATTAGAATACCGATACTTGGTCTTAATCTGAAAATACATAAAGCTTTCCTTTTTTCAATTATTTTATCAATATTTTACTGAATTGTGTACGCTTCTTTTTCTTTTTTCTACATTCGTAAATTTTCAACATCTTCTGATGTTAATGTGTATGTTCCGAATTTTCCTACAACTAAACGAGAGCATTTATTCGCAAACTGAATTGCTTCTTCTATTGATTTAGCCAGAAGATGTTGAAAAACAAATGATGCTAAAAAGGTGTCGCCGGCGCCACACACATCAAACACATCACATTCTTCAGTTGGATATACCTTATTATTCCATCGGGCGCCATGCTTTCCTGTCGTGACGATGAGTTCGCAGTCATCAGATACTTTTTTCAAATTCTCATATTCTATACGATTAATTTTTATAATACATTGTTTATAATAACTTAAATCAGATTTCTTAGAGTCTACATAAACGCGAATGTTGGCTTCCTGAGCTTTTTTCACAATTACTTCAATATTTTCAGGCCTTATAAAGCCTTTGTTATAATCAGCAATCACAACCCCATCGAACTGATTAAAGTCTAGTTCTTCTATTCTGTCGATTTCGCATGCTTTTAATTTATCATTTTCTCCAAAATCAGCACGGAGCAAGTGTTGTTTGGTTCTTAGATCTACAAAGCGTTGTTTTTCGATCATTTTATTGTTGCAGAGAGTTATAACAGAAATATCGAATGCCTCTAAATTATTGCACACATTCAGACACATTCCTTCGCGAACTTCACTGTGGCTATGTTTTAAAACGGGTACTGGGGCTTCAGGACACAAACGTTCAATAGAACCATAATGATAGACATCTTTGCATGCATCACCAATTAATAGAACATTAAACATTTTATACCCTTGACAATATTTTAGTAGTTGAGTATCCTTCTATAAAATTAAAGATCTTAACTTCGGCTAAGTCGGCGCCGACGACTTCTTTGGCAATATAATCGCCTCCTTTAACAATAATACTCGGATTTATACTTTTTATCAATTCATAAGGCGTATCTTCCTCAAACATTACTACCAAATCAACATATTTACAAGCTTCAAGGGCAAATTTTCTATCTTCAGCTGAATATACTGGACGCGTTTTACCTTTAAGCCTCCGGACACTATCATCGCTATTTAATCCCACAATTACGTTTCCAAGTGATTTACAATAGCGCAGAAGCTCAAAGTGGCCTCGATGTAAAATATCAAAACATCCATTTGTGAAAACCAAATCAGGCATTGCGCGATTTCTCCCACTCTAAAAATCTCTCATAGATATACAAGGGCGGTGCGCGCCAGCCATGCTCATTCAAATATAAAATCGGGGTATTAAACGGATTCCAATTCTGAGTATAACGATTATAGTTCTCAATCGACCGTGCCTGCCAAACGACATGGGGAGTACCGCACAAACTGGCCAAATGCATCGGGCCCGAAGATGGTCCGAAGACTGCTCCGCAATTCTTAATAAGATTACACGTGTCTCTTAACGGGATATCGCGGAGATCATCGGCATCATCAACAGTCCCAGCCTGATTTTTTGTGCCAATACAAGCGATCTTTTTCTCGGGGCCCAATAATTTGCGTAATTCTACCCAATTATTAATATTCCAGTTGTCGTCTTGTCTAAATTGCCGGTTTCTAATATGAAACACATAATCATATTCAACATCAGCACTCTCACCATACATATAATATTCTGGCACTATTTTGTAAGAGCCAATTGTAACAGGGTTGGTATAGTGAGTGTGTGGGGGATTGCCTATTCGGCGTGGCATAAACAAAGTTGTAGACGGGCCCATCGAAACATTGCTTTCTTGGATAATTTTCTTAAGTGTGTTTGAAACATCAAAATTGTGCATGAAAAAAGAGTCTGATGGGCCTGTCGATGGAGAAAAACCAATAAACTCGTCCATAAAATCTTTATAAAGATATCGCGAATTTGGACGGGAAATTATCGTAGTTTTCGTGAAATGACGAGACAAAGATCTTACATAGCCTTGCCACGCATACAATTCCCAACCAAACTCGCCGGCCCATGGGCCAGCGATTAGATGCATTTCAGTCATTAAAAAAGTCCCCATCGGTGATGCCTTTGTCATCAATATAGAAAGTTCCACTAGGCTTTCCCAAGAAAAGCTGATGAAATTTAAGATTCCAACTTTTCAATTGATTAAAAGTGAAATCATAGAATTCATTATGGGCCAATTCTCGATCATTATTATATCTTCCCATTCCGCGTGCGGTCATAAAAAAGATATTATGCCCCTCTTCATATAACTTATTTACTTTTTCGATTCTCTCTAAATATGGGCGGGCCCTATTATAGTCTCCATAAGTATTTGTACACACAGTCCCATCTATATCAAAGACGTAAGTTACTTTATCCATTGTTAGGGGCCTCTTGTGTAAGTTGCATTCTCATTTATTGGCTTTCTCGGACGCTACATAACCTCTAAAGTGTTTACAAAGTACTCTAGTGCCGCATAATTTTTCTCCTGAATTACGATAATAAGCTCGTCTCCGTCTAATTCACTATACGGCTCACTAAAAAATCCAATCTTCTTCTTGCTTGTAACAACTTTCAAATTAAGCATTTTGGCTTCAGCACAAATTCGAGAAAAAGTTTCTAAAACCGTAGGCAAAAAGATAAACTTCTCACACTGTGACATTTGTTTCAAAAAGTCATGATAATCGGAGCTTTGTATTTCAAGAGGTTCAATATTATTGGCCTTACAATAGTTTTTTGTCGCAAAGTAGTTTTTTGTAGGATTTAAATCCTTCATAATGCAATATTCATAGGTTTTTTCACTTTTATTTAAATTTTTCAATAAAGTAAACGTTTCCTCATCCCACAAACTACAACCAATGCTATGGACTTTTACCTTGGGCAAATTTAATTCCATAACTTGTTTGCAAATATCGCTTAATACCACGACAGACTGAGCATTATTGTAGAAATCCTTATTTATGATGTTCTTTGAGGAGATCTTAAAGTCTTTAAATTTAGCAGGATCTCTAGTCGAAACGTATTTATGGTCATGTTCATAGATGATATATGAACCTTTATTAATTAAATGCCTTTTTAAAGGCTCTGGTAGTAAGACAAAATTACCAATGATAATTCCATCACAATTATCAATATCCTCAGTTGTTACGGCATTGCTTTTATAAGATTTAACTGTAAATTGTTTTGATAAAAAGTTAATGAGATTTGCATCATTGCTTTCGCCGCCGCCCAATATCTCATCTCGAAAGAAATCAGCAATGAACGCTATCTTCTTCACAATATCTCAATCTCAGATAACTCTTTTAGCCACTCTAATTCTTCTTCAGAGGGGGTATATATGGAGTCTACCATCTTTTTGTACATTTCTTCTTCGGAAAATCGTTCGTGTAACACCTCGGCATACTTGGCGCTAGTATCACAAACATCTGAATTCTTGTTTATATCTTCGTAACAAAGGCGCATCTGTTGTTTAGCTGACTTTTCCTGTGGATATGCCCACATAGATTCTTTGATTATCACCCCTTCCCAGAATGCCTCTTTGGGAATTTGGTGAATATCATATCGAACGGGATAAAATCTTTCGCGGCCAGATTCGTCAACCAAAAAATCTAGGTGTCCGGACCATCCAACAGTTATCACAGGTAAACCAGAATATGCCGCCTCAAATAGTGGCAAACCAAAACCCTCACCGTGAGAAAATAATACCAACGAACTAATCTTAGAATGTTTATACAAAGAATGCATTTCTTCGTCCGTCATATCGCCATGGAGAAGATAAAGATTACATTTTCGATCTTTATATTTTTGATCACTTAAAAAGCTTTTAATATCAAATAACATTTTCTCACGATCCAATACACAATTTTTGGCAATATTAG
>Ga0209756_1003134_pt1 | contig 13628 bp, 6 predicted proteins | sample ETNvirenome_6_85_FD_184071 | JGI IMG/M metagenome (GOLD analysis project Ga0209756, IMG submission 184071) | Marine viral communities from the Pacific Ocean - ETNP_6_85 (SPAdes) (version 3) | ecosystem: Environmental > Aquatic > Marine > Oceanic | place: Pacific Ocean | collected 2013-06-19
TCGTACAATATTGTAAAGATACAGTTTCATTAAATTATCAGCTGCTGGGACAAGCGAGGAACTTAAATTAAAATTACCTCTATTGTCTTTTTTGCTATCATCCCATCTTGCTTCTAAAACTGGTCTCTTGTGAAAATATTGAGAGCCCCGAGCAAAGAACATTTTTGTATAATAAGAATCAGTTGTATCTTCCAAGGTGCTTGTTAACTGTATGCCGAATCCGTAATTATTTGCCACATCAGCATCTTCTTTAATCCAGTCTTCAACAAGATGACTAACATCAATTTCTAAATCCTCAAAACCAGTATCGAATGTTTGTGTAAAAGTATACTCCAAAGCCGAAGCATCAGATCCTGTAATATAATCTCCACCTTCTGTTGTCCAAGAAGTGTAAGTCGAGCCTCCGGTAAACGCTGCATCATAATCAATAACATCGGCGTTTTCATAGTCATTGACTATCGTTGTGTTGCCGTCATCACCAGCGGTATCTTGTGTCAGTGTAATAGGATAATCGCCGTCGACTGCAACAGGTGTAACTGGGCTAGCTGTAACTCCAATGGTTACTGTGGCATCGTTAATTGCATCGACAATACTCTTGGCTATAGCTGCTACGTTTTCGCCGTCAATTCCAATATTTCCATCAGTAGTTGTTGTATTGCTAGCATTAAAAGTAAAAAGCTGTTCGTCACCATTGGAACCTGTAAGACCGAAAGTTTTAGTATCCAAATCACCTTCGCCCGCAGTGCTTATTAATGTAATAGTAGCCGTCGCAGCAGTGTCGACATCTGTTGCGTATACCCAATTTGACGAATCTTCATCTGTATAATTTTCCATATCCAGGCCTAGGCCTTCGTCCCAAGATTGCGACACAGCACTTACTACAAGAGTATAATCTTTTGGAGTTGTTTGAGTGTGCTCAGCGTCATACAATCTTAAAAAGAAATTAACGCTTCCGGACGCAGGAACTGTTCCGGCTGTTCTGTCAGTAGTAATCTGAGTTGTGTCAAACTGAATAAGAATCCTAGATAGTTCTGAACTTAAACCATCTGTAGAGCTACTAACCTGCGCGTAAATACTAAATACTTCTAAAATATCAGATTGACCCATATTTCCGCTTACGCCGCGCGTCGACAAGTTGGACTTATAAGCGTTTGTGATTGTATTGTCTTTTGTGGCGTAATATCTTTTTATAGTCATTAAACTACAGTTCCTATAATGTCTGAATTGGGGAATTTAATCTCAAAACAAGAATCTTCTGGACAGAATATTTTTCTACCATCTGCTGTTTTATTCCAATATGTATCAAAGTTTGTATCAGCATATCTTCCACCAGAAGCAGTCAGAACATCGACCTCCATTACATCTAATACGTATTGTGAATTCTTTAATGCTGTAAATATATCAGTAATGCTAAATGGCTCTCCTATTTCGTATTTGCTTCTTCTTTCGAAATAGCTACGTAAATCTTCTTTTGCTCCGTCTAAAGAAGAAAATTTATCAACATTGGGAAACGATACTATTTTAAATGATATTTGTAAATTGATTATATCAGCATCTAATATATCAATCGAATCATTAATCATTTTATAGCCTAAAAGCCAAGTTTTTAAATTATTTTTTATTGTGTTATTTGCCAAAGCCAGATTTCCAACGCTATCTTGAGAAAGAACATACATATTTATATTTCTCTGATTAAAGCTGTCATTATCTTGCATAACATTTACTTTTTTAATAGCACCAAACTTGGGTGGCATATTATATGCAGCTGCGATAAAGTCTTCTCTTGTGACTATTCTATTTTGCATACCATACGTGCCGAGGGCCCTATTTTTTATTTCATCCGAGTCTGGAAAAGGCACATCTCCCATAAATTCTTCTTCATTAATGACCTCTAAACTATCTTTAACATCTTGCACCGCTGTGGATGTTAAAGTAACCGATGAATCAAATTGATATACGGGCTCAGCGACTTCAGTTATCGTGCCAATGCCGGCATTGGTATTGTCCGCTGTGTTGACGCGATAAACAACACTTAATACGGTATTAGAAGGTGTAACGCCTAATCTATCTGTTTTAATTAAAATCGCTGGATCAAAAGAATCATCTGTAATATATTGTTTGCCATGCTGTTCAATTATAACATTACTCGGATCTAATGCTTTTTCGTTATCTTCATTGGCACCAAACCCGAATTGTAATATTACTTTATCCCTTTCTTTTGAAACTACAAATCTTCTAGGAACAGATATAGGTTTTAAAATGTTCACCACTGTCGTTTTATCTTCATTGCGATTCACCAAAGGAACAAAGATTGTATTTTGAGTTAAATAATCAACTTCATAATAAGCGTTACCTTCGGAATCTGTAACCGATACAACCTCTGTAATGTTATTATCAGAAATGTCTATTCTGCGAAATTTAAGATAATCACCAACTAAAATTGTTTTAATCATCAATTCACCGGAGACTGCTTGGCCGCGTGCACGAACAGCAAATGTTAGGGGCGCGCCCGTGATGGTGTCGACGTCGCCAACTACCACTTCAGTTTGGGCTAAATTCGCAAAGTTTACATCCTCAAGTAACGTGAACTTTTTTCCTATTGTCGACCCAAACTTACTTCCCTTTTTTAAAACAGGTGCGTAATCCCAATCTGGGGCCCCGTTGGTTGAAGGTATCAGCACAAAGAATGTTAACAATCCATATGAAGAAGGCGATAAATTGGCCTTGTATCCGTGCTGCCTCGCGAGCTTAAGAACGTTATCGTATTCTAAGGCAGTTGATAAAAAAGTCTCATTTACTTGATAGTCCAAATAAAACGATAAAATATCGCCAACATAAGAAACAGTATCTAGTATTAATGAACCGAACGAATTGGCAGAAAAATCTCTAAATTCGTTTGGGTAATATCTTTTTGCATAATTAACTAAATCATTCTTTATTGTAGCAAAATCGCGGCTAGTATAGTTAATTGCTGGTTTTTTCTCTGCCATTATTTATCCTCTTTTTCGGCATTTAAATTCATAAAACACTTTGCTCTAATAGTTCAAATGTTTGTAGCAAATCGATTTCATCTGTAACATATTCTATTTTAACAAATAATGTATTTTTTTGACCAAATTTGTTAGGTATATCCTGATCCTTTTTCACTTGTAAATTTACAACTTGAAGATCTGGCATGTATATAGTTATTTGTTCTTGTATTCTTGTTATAATTTGAATTTCTGGATTTAATTCAAATAAATAGTTTCTCAAGCCAACTCCATAATTTGGTAGTATTATTCTTTCTCCAGGCGCAGTTAACATAAGCATCTTAAGATTTTGCTTAACTCTGGCATTTTCGGTTTTACTTAAGGCATAAAATCCATCAACTGGGTCGTATCTTAAAGGCATATTTATATCGTAACCAATTGGCATATATTTGTCCCTCTCAAATAAATAGTTTTTCTATTGATTTTTGTTTATTAATCAGGGCATTCAGTGTCTTCTAATTCAAGAGATGGACCCTGCATCGATTCTGCTATAGCATTTTTGTCATCGCCTTCCTCACTTTCACCACCTAAACCGTCTAATAGTTTTGCTGCTATACCGAATGGAGTTAGAGGCCCCGGGGCAAACCATGGAGTTTGCCAAGTTGGATCAGTCATAGTGGCGAGAGATTTAAGTAAAGCCTTAAGCATAATCCCAACCCAATCCTGGTCGCCAGTGCCGGTTTGTAAAGCCGAGGTACCAATGAAGTTCGAAGCTTGATAAAACTCTGGATCTATATGTCTATTGGCCGCGGCCATGGAGCCACCTAGTGCATTAAATACTGTTAAAATTGTTCTATCAAACAAAGTATTTAAATCACTATATTCATGTTCTAAACCCTCAGTGACAATAAGCGATATGTAGGATAGTAAATCCTTATAATTAATAATGTTTGTAAAATCTTTAAAACGCTGCTTCTGTTGTAAGTCTAGAAATATGTTAACAAATTTCATGGGAGACTCTTTACCAAGCTGATTAATTTTTTGTTCATCGACAAGACCAGGATTATTTTCTTCAAAAGGGTAATACGTCAACAAGGGCAATTTAAAATATAATGTATCTCCATCTTGAATAAAATATTTTTTGTCAGACAAGGCATCATAAAACCCAGACAAATCATCATCAGCGGATGTATATTTTAAAATATCATTATATTTTTGTCTTAATATATCACCTGGATTATTCGGCACAACCAGCAAAAGATTTAAGCTATAATAGTTTGTAAACCTTTTAAATAACTTATTAGCTACTAAAAAGTCTTTAATAGGAGCCCATGTCCAGGCCGCCTGATCTGCGTCAAATGCATATGTATGCATATAAGTCGTCTTGACATAGGCTTCAATGTCCGAAGAAACATCTGGAAATAATAATTTTGAGCCCGCGGCGTCTGACGCAACATACCGATTTTTGAATACAGCGGGACTCATCTTGCCGACTTTAGCAAAATATGCCGCTGGGCTGGAGGACTCTATCACATCTTTTCCAAGTGCTGTTTTCTTTTTCTCAAAGTAATAAGTGTTGGGGGCCCCTCCAAACGTGGCGGCGTCGAGGTCACTATTAGGAGTGAAAAAATTTAATAATCGTTCCCATTTCTCGAAAGCTGCGGCCCCGCCCGCGTAGCCCGCGTAACCCGCCGCGACGTTCGCGGATTCAGCATGGATCTGCAATATCATATTTACAGCAGATTCAAAACCGGTTTGGCCCTCCTTTAGCATCCAAGGGGAGCCGGGGGTCCATACCTCTTCCATTTGATCAAGGATATACTCCCAGTTGTCGCCGCTTTGTGGAGAATCGCGATAGTTAGGAACAAAATCATAGCCCGCCTCTATAAAAAATCCACCATTTTGCAATCTTGGATTCGATGAATAAAAACCTGGTATTGTAGTAAATTTTCTATCAGCCAATTCAACACTTATAACAGGCGGTGGGGTAAAAAGTTTTAAAGGCCTAGGAATAAGATTTGATAATACGTGATTTGATGGTGGACTGCTGCCGGCTGCAACGTTACCAAATTCAAGTTCTAGAACACCTGTCACATCATCGTCCGGAAAAGGTGTGGGGATTGATTCATTAACTTTCTTTACAAATGCACTTCTAACATCAGTAAATGATTCCGCCAATAACCACTTTTTAGTATCTTCGATTATCTGGGGGTCTTGTGATATATCAAATTTAATATCTAAATCCTGTATTGCAACGTATACTTGAGTGGAGTATTTGGCTATCATTTCATGTACATTTATATTAGTAGGTGAAAGAGAAGAAAGACTATCTAATCTATTTTGAACTTGAGAGTAAATATAATTATAATAAAAAGAATTGTCAAAATCATCTTCTGGGAGTAAAGCATTAATATCATATGCTGCAAACACAAATATACTTTTTAAAAGTTGTTCTATTAATATCAACCTAAATAATATTTCAACATATAAATTAATTTGCGCAACTTCATATGCTGCTGGTATATCGCTAAACTCTTTTTTACATTCTAACGCTTCAGTGTATTCTTCTATTTTTTGTAATATATTATCAGGAAATAATAATGATTTAGCGCATGGATCATTGCTGTCGGTGCTCTTTAGTGTTAGTGCCTCAAAATTAGTTTTCTTAAACAAGTCTTGTGTTGTTATAAATTCAGCATGCTCAACTATAATAGAATTTAACAAATGTGCATAAAATTCTAATCCACTCACTACGTTATCTTTTATTTGATCATCATAAATATTAGTAGAATCAAACGAATTGATCACTTCATCGACAAGTTTATTATAAGGGCTTAAATTAGGATTTGATTGATTATCTAATTGACCGATGAATATCTTAGAAGTGCCTGGCTCAATAACTTCTCCGTCTGCCGTGGTGTAAGGATCGGTGCCATAATTCATTTCCAAGGAAAGCTCCGCAGCGATAGGCTCGAAGCCAGGCTCTTCGGTGGACGCAATCTCATCTGTAATATCTGAAGTTGCAGATATTTTAAGAAAATTGTTATTTGTCTCGCCAGAAACTATAATTGCACTACTAGCCTCGCTTAGCAATGTATGCACTTTTTGTGCGATATATTGCCGATCGGCAAGCATGGTGTTAAGAGTTTTTTTGGGAGTCTGCGTTATTTTTTTGTTGAAGTCCGCAGGCTCCAGAGAATAGATTTCGGCCATTGCACCGGGAATACTTCCGATAACATTAACCATTTCATTTTTAGATGACAAAAAGATGCCTTTATAGGACGTTAAATCTTGTTCAAATTGTATAGAAATTCCGGCAATAATTTGCTTTAAAAACTTTTCAGTTAAATATTTGGAACTATCGTGCTGATGGGAATCAAAAAGGGGCGCCTTAAGATTGTCTTTAGAATCGGGACCACAAAATAGAGGAGGCATTTGTTTGGTTATTCTAGAAGGATCTGCTAAATTTAATAAAGCATCAAGGGTATCTTTTGCGGCATCCTTCTCTTGTTCTAACATATCATCAATAAGATCTTGAGATATTTTATCTTTTAAGCCCTCTATTAGCGCCCCGTTCGAAACTGGTCCGCAAATATCAGATAACAGCTTTTTTGTTGCTTCTAGTGCTTGGCTTTTATCTATACAATATTGTTGATCGATTTTACTGCCTAATGTAGAAAAAAATTGTTCTAGTTTGGCAACATTGCCTATTAGTTTTACAAAAGATGCATATTTTTCAGTCCCCAGCAACATTGTCCAAATCTTATCAATAATATATTTTCTGTTGAGATCACTGGCATCAGCGTTAAAGAGAGTACAAAGTTCTGAGATTGTTAAAAACTCTGTCAAATCATTCAAAAAGTCTTTAATCAATTCCGGTGAGACACTTGGATCGTCTGGATCTAAATATAAATCTATCAAGTCCGGATATATATCATCATTACCGGTATCTCGCAAATGCTCAGTTAAATCAAACGGCATAAATGGAAATGTCGGTGGCATATCATTTATAGAGGGTGGCAAGATAGAACCTTCCAAGCTAGGCATACCAGACATGTCTGCTTTAGATGAACCTTCGCATGCGTGTGCTATTTCTGTTAGAAGCGTTTGTATCGTTTTAACAATAAATTCTTCTATTAAATCATCTATTAGTTGATTGATTAAGTCCTTCCATCCAGACGTCAATCCAGTGATTGAATAGCTATTAATTGTATTCTGAATAGATTGTAAGAAATGCTTTGCTGGATTAAGGAGCAATCCTCTTTCCAAATCTAGATCAACCAAACCTAATGCAGAGAGCAACGCAACTGGAGCAATCGCCAATATTGCTACACATAGCGCGTCTTTTTCGTCTATACTGTTAACCGAACTGGCAATTATATCCCCCATTGCCTGATTATATACCGCGCCTTCTACGCCGTCGCCGGCCGCAGCTGCCATTGGCTGTGAGGCCTCTTTCATAATTTTCTCTATTTTATCTTTTACGATTTTTGCAACTCCATATTGTGAAGTGCCAAGATGTTCTAATACTTTATTTAAAGTTTCTTCATCGATGTCCTTTAATATATTATCGCATATTGCTGCCTTTAGATCCGGTAAAGACAACTGCTTCATTAAACACTCTGCAACGGTTTTTATTATTTCTGACACAGGAATGGCATATAAAACTCTTTCATATATATCTTCTACGGTTTTAATCAATGACACGTTTTTAATCATAGATAAAAACGCTTGATCTGAAGTGTTTTGATATTTGTATTTAACTATCTCGTGAATATCTTTTTTTATTTGATCATTTAGCGTTTCACCTGCTAAGGCTTGTTGGTTTTTGTAATTTATTTTTCCATTATTATATACTCTTTTTGCTTCTGCCGGCGTGGGATATCTTGTTAATTCAGGGTTAATGAAGTATTTAGTAACAAACTCTTCCGCTTTTGTTTCGTCAATATTTTGTGGACTAAAAGTCTTAATGATATCATCAATATGAAAAATAATGTTGATGTAATAAGAATCGTAAATCTTGCTTATTTTAGCTCCATCAACAGACTTGCCGCTGGACCACGGGGCCCAAAAATCTACGCTTTTAGAAGATGCTTTTTTTAAGAATCCACTATGGGCCCAACCTTTTTTTCCTTTTTCGCTACGTTGATCAACGATTTCTACTTTAAGCCATTCTCCTTTTTTTATATCTTTACCATTGTTTTTTTTCAGTTGACGCACTCTTGTCCCATCTGGCATTTGAACCAAGGTGGGTCCGCCGCTCTTCTTCTTCGACGGGCCCGTGCGCAATGCCAAATAGGGTGCTTTCATATCAGAAGAAGTCTTATATACCTCATGAGTTGCGTGGTCCTTTTCACTTGTCGCGCCTACAGCATCTTTAGCAGTTTTATAATGAATATCAAACACATACATTTGTGGATTTTTATTTTTAGAAACAGCGTATGAGTATGTAATATATTTCTTTTTGGCCGGCTCCGGAGTGCTCGCCCAATCATCATATCTTCCGCTCAGCCCGGAATATTTTGTATCAAATACTCTTATATTAGCGTCAATATAATCTTGAAATGGCTTTATTAAATCTGTTATGGTTTTAAGATAATTTGTAGCACGATATTCAAGTTGATCAAATTGGTAAACATATCGACCCTTTTCTTGCGAAGATATTTCTATTTTTTCTGATACTTTTGATAAAATCTTTCTAAGCTTTTTTAAATCTTCTAAGTGTTTATCAAGTGTATATTCTTTTATAACAGTTTCAGCTTTCTCGGGAGGAGGAGCAGGAGGCGTTTCAACTGATTTAATTAATTTCTTTTCTTTTTCTCCATATTTGGCAAAAACTAAGTATTTGATTGTGCCGGGCGCGCCCGTGGCAGATGGGGTCGCATGCGGCGCTTGGTTTGCCACTTCAATGCTATCCAATAACTGCTTCCTTAACTCAGTTTTGTTCGGGGCGTCGGCGCCAAGCGCGCTTTGATTTTCTAAAAATATAGTTATAGCTTTATCTTTAATATAGGGCTTAAGATCTGCTATGTCATCTTTTGTGACCGGTTTATCTGTGGCCGGCAGTATCTCGGAAACTATGATTTTATAAAACTCATCTTGCAAAGATACTTTTCTTAAATAAGCTTTATGGGCCCAGCCTAACGTGCCCTTGCCCGTTTGACCAGACGAGACAATTTCTACTTTACGCCATTTTCCTTTTTTTATATCTTTACCATTCTGGTGTTTTAGTTGACGCACGATCGTTCCGTCTAGCATTTTAACTTTTGTAGGAGCGCCTTTCTTACTCTTATAAGGTTTTGTCCGCAAAGCTAAATATGGCGCCTTTGTGCCAGCAGTCTTATATACTTCAAAATCAATTGACTTGGCTTGTTCGGACACCCATAAACTTTTATGTTTTTTAGGATTTGTTATTTTTGAGAAATCACTCCCAATCCACCATTTTGTCATAAAAATACCTTTTAGTTGATGTTTACTCTAGTGCTACTAGCTTCTGTTGCGCCATATACTTCAGAAATGTTTTTATCAGTCGTTGCAATTTTTAATTTATTCATTACCCCATCCATTTTAGAAATTTGTTGAAGCGCCATGGCTTTTATGCCAGCTGCCAATAATTCAGGACTGAAAGGGCATTCACCTTTATTAATAGCACGAATATTTCCTTTCTCAGCGAGGAATCCCAAAAGCATAAATATGGGATCAGGATGTTGATGATTCTGAATGGCTGTATTAAAATCCATTTGATAGGTCATAAAAGCATCTAACACTGAATTTAATTCATCTATTCTGGCAATCACATCTTTTAAATTTTTTCTTAATGATTTGCCTTTAACGGCCGGCTCTCTAGTTTCACCGATGTTTCCAGCTAAAATATCAATTGGTGGCACTGATCTAATGGCGCCGCCCTGCGAATTTAATGCATCACCTCCCGAATAGAGTCCCAGGCCTTCTCTACCAACAAGTACCACCTTGTCAGATTTTATAGCTATGGCGGCGCGGGCAATTGAGTGTCCACTGGCGCCGGGATGTAACCCGAAGTTTTTTTCAACATCTGTTTTCTGAGAAATGTATATTCGCGATGCGTCAGCTGACAGATTAGTGTCAACTGATACAGCGCCGGCCTCTTGGGTCCGGATGTCTCGCGATACGCGACCAACTACTAAATCAATATTGCCTGCGCCTGTTTCATTTCCATAGCCGCTACCCACTTCGCCTGGTCGATCCCGCCCTAGAACAATAGAAGCGTTGTTAGCACCTTCGATCACCTTTTCGCTTGGTCGTCTGTTGTAATTCGGGACTGCCTCTATAAGTGCATCACCCTGAATGCCTACTCTATCTAGAGAAAGCGCGGGGGGCTGGCGACCTATATCTTTTTTTAAGCTAGCTGGTAAGCTACTTCTATCAAAAGCTTTTTTTAACATCGTTATGTTTTACCTTTTTTATCCTTTTTACCACCTAATACGCCAGCTAGCCATTTTCCGGCTCCGGAGGCAGCTTTCCCAATTCCCGACGCGGCTTTCTCCGCGGTTTTCTTATTGCCGCGGGCGGCGCCCGTGGTATCGGTACCGTGATATATTCTAAGACCTAGTTTCTCCATGTGCCAGCCGCCGGCGGGCCCGTTCTGATAAACGATGCCGGGGTCGCTGCGATTTTTACTTATACTTGAGTGAGCGACAACTCCGACGCCGGCCTTCATAAGTTCCCCGGGATCGCTAAAGTAAGCGTGGCGCTTGCCGGCGTATCTCGTGGACACCGTAGTAGCTGCCAGCTTCGGTATACCATAATCGTTACATAGTTTATGTATCAACTTTTTAGCTGCTAGATATTGAGCGGCCGTCTGGAATCGGGCCGGTCCAGTAAAATCAATTCCTATGCCGCGGCCATTATATTTGCCCGCGTGAGCACAATAATACATAGGAGGAAAATATTCGTATGTGGTGCCGTCAACCGCTATCTCATAATGGGTAGCCAAGCCTTTCGCCGCGAGGGCGCGAATGGTACCGCCGACAGAGCTGGCGCCGGTGTGCAATACTATAAACCTAGGCTTGCCCGATCTTCTGCCATATCTATACATTATGGGCTCGCCGCTAGCGTGATGACCTTTACCTGCCCTCTCTCTATATTCTTTGCAATTTCCTTGGAAACAAGGAACAATAACTCCGGGTCCCGTTCCTTTACCTATAGGATAAGAAGGTTGAGGTTTTAAGGGAGCTGGACAAGCCGGCTGAACAATTGTTTTTTTGGCCGGCGCTTGTTTGTTGGTCTCTTCTTTATTTGGTTTTTTTGGTTTATTGGTGACAGCCTTTTTTTCTTTTTTTGTATCACCAGCTGCGGTAGTCTTTGTGTTCTTTGACTGTTTTGGCTTAGGTGTCTTTGGTTTTCTTCCCTTCTTACACATATGTGCGGGCCCGCCTCCGCGGTAACCCGGGGCTCCTGGTCCTCCTCCACCAGCGGCGCCTGCGGCGCCTGCGCTGGCGCCCTCGACTTCTGGATATTCAAACCGGCCCTCTGTTCTATTGTTAGGATCACCAAAAGAGACCAATACAATATCGTTATATTGCGGTATGGCGCCTCCACTTAAAAGATATTTTTCACATTTAAATATTCCACCATTTAGAGCAATTTGCTCTATTGCTTCCCAATCGTCTTTTAAAGGAAAAGGTGAAAATTGAAGTTCGGGAATAAATACGACACAAACGAACATTTTTATTTTGCCTAATGATTCGCCACCAACTCGCGAGCGTGCGGCTAAGCCAAGGTCCCACATATTGGACTTGCCATCGATATTTCCATCGTTGTATAATTGAGTTATGAATTGGCCATAATATAGTTGTTTGCCTTTAAAAGCACTAGGAGAGGATGTCCTAGCGATGACTTTTTTGGCAAAGGATATAGGATTATCATAGTGTTTGTCATATATCAAACTATCATTCGATATGTCAATTACATTTTTATTAATAACCGTAGTATCGTTTTGCTTTTCAACCATCTGCTTGTCCATTACCTCTGCGATCATTAAGGCCTGGGCCCTTTATTTGTACATGAAAGTGATTAGCATGACCCGAAAGCCAGCGAACTACGTGGCCGCGGCCTTTAAAAAGTTTATTCCATATTGCCTGTGTCCACCCTTGTTGTTGAGAATTAACTTTAAACTGTGCTGCAGCTTTTGCTGCCTCTATATGGTCTGGATCCCAAATAATTTGCTTAGCGTGGTTCATAGTATATCTCAGAAACAACAAGCAACTTTCCATATCTAACTGACTGGCTTTTATACGAGAAAATCCCCAACCACCTGGCTGTCTAGAAGACGCAGCTATGCTCATGCCGCCATTAATTTTAGGAATTGATATATCACAGTCTATACCTGATTGGTGTGTTTTATGTTTTGTTCCGTGCCACGGGCCTGGATTAATTCTTGATACTTCACCAACCCGCCAACCTGAAGCTAGATTCGATAATCCTGGCATATCTGATACTCTAAGGCCGCCAGGAATGCTATTCATCCCGCGCAACCAAGCTTGCATTTTTGCTGTGCCATACTGTATGCCTTTACCTGTAAACGCTCTAAGGTGTACGCGGGTGCCACCTGATATTCTAACCCATGCTAGAGGGCCGCTTATTGCTCCAAAAGGAGCAGGACACGGTGTTTGAGGACTTGTTTTCTTTGCCGGTGTTTGGCTTTCAACTGCTTGTTTACTTGGTTTTTTCGGTTTATCTGTTACGTTTTTCTCCTTTTTGTTGGCCGGCAAAACAGCTTGTGAAGCTGCGGTAGTCTTTGTGTTCTTTGACTGTTTTGGCTTAGGTGTCTTTGGCTCTGACGCCTTACATAAAAATCCTTGAGAACCACCGCCATGGTATTGGCCGAAGGATCCGCCACCAGAACCTGCGCCCGGTGCTGCACCCTCGACTTCTGGATATTCAAACCAGCCCTCTGTTCTGTTGTTAGGATCGCCAAAAGAGACCAATACAGTATCGTTATATTGTGGTATGGCGCCTCCATTTAAAAGATAAGTATACGATTTAAACATTCCACCATTTAGAGCAATTTGTTCTATTGCTTCCCAATCGTCTTTTAAAGGAAAAGGTAAAAATTGAAGTTCAGGAATAAATACAATACAAACAAATATTTTTATTTTGCCTAATGATTCGCCACCAACTCGGGAGCGCGCGGCAAGGGCGAGGTCCCACATATTGGGCTTGCCGTCGATATTTCCATCGTTGTATAATTGCGTTATGAATTGACCATAATACAATTGTTTGCCTTTAAAAGCACTAGGAGAGGATGTCCTAGCGATGACTTTTTTGGCAAAGGATATAGGATTATCATAATGTTTATCGTATATCAAACTATCATTTGATATGTCAATTACGTTTTTGTTAATAACCGTAGTATCGTTTTGCTTTTGCACCACTTATTGCTTTTCTCCCTGAATTACATCAAAGAGTTCTTTCTTGTCGTCTTCTGTAAGTGATACAGAATTGTCTGTTTTTTTGGATAAAATAGATGTAAGTTTTACTAGTTGTTCGTTCGAACGTTGTAAGGTTTCTACATATTTAGCGGCAATGAAACCCAAATCTTTGTGAGATTGTGAGTCGCTTGACTTATTGATTTCTATGAAGATCTTAGTTAAGAGAGTAGATGTAATATCTCTGTCGTCT
>Ga0209756_1003135_pt1 | contig 13627 bp, 10 predicted proteins | sample ETNvirenome_6_85_FD_184071 | JGI IMG/M metagenome (GOLD analysis project Ga0209756, IMG submission 184071) | Marine viral communities from the Pacific Ocean - ETNP_6_85 (SPAdes) (version 3) | ecosystem: Environmental > Aquatic > Marine > Oceanic | place: Pacific Ocean | collected 2013-06-19
TAGGGACCGCATCGTTGTATGAAAATTTATCTGGTAATTGTAATGTTGCTATAGGTAGAAACACTTTACAAAAAAGTACAATCGCGTGTTATAACACCGCGGTTGGTAATGACGCGTTGAGATATAACACCACCGGTGTGTGTAATACAGCTTTAGGTTACCTGGCGCTTAATACTAATACTACCGGTAGTAATAATGTTGCTATTGGAGTCCTTGCTATGTCGAATGCTGAATCCGGTGATTATAATGTTGCAGTAGGTAAATACTCTTTATATAACAATACTAGTACTCGTAATACTGGTATTGGATACTACACTCTATATAATAATACCGGTGCCGATAACACAGCAGTTGGTTATAGTGCGGCCAGTAGTAATACAACTGGTTATTATAACACTGCTGTTGGAAAAGGTGCTTTAGAAGATAACCAGACTGGTGCTACTAATACCGCACTTGGTTATTGCGCCTTGCATGAAACTGAAGCGAGTAATAACACCGCGGTGGGAGCCCACGCTTTGTTATGTAATACTAGTGGTGCCACAAATGTAGCTGTTGGTACTTACGCTTTAGAAAAAAGTACAACTGTAGACGGAAATACTGTAGTAGGATATGCAGCCGGATATAACAACACTACTGGTGGTTGTAATACTGCTGTAGGTCGATGGGCTTTATGCTCTAATACAACGGGTTGTAGAAACGCTGTATTAGGGGCTGATGCAATGTGCCTCAATACCACCGGAGACTTTAATACATCTATAGGTTATCAGTCGATGTTTGATAATATATCTGGTTATCAAAACGTTGCATTAGGTTATGCTGCGTTAGGAGATAATACAAAAGGTCATAATAATGTAGCTATTGGTGAATCGGCTTTACGTAAAAATATAGAAGCTCACGCAAATACTGCAGTTGGTAAGAGTGCTAATGCATGCAATACAACTGGAACATATAACGCATCTTTAGGTTACCTAGCGCTTAATAATAATACTACTGCAGGCTATAGCACAGCTATTGGAGCCTGTGCTTTATTTTGTAATACGACTGGAACCGGTAATTTAGCTATTGGTTTTTGTTCATTATTTGCTAATGTGACTGCTAATAATAACGTTGCAGTTGGTGATGAAGCAATACGTAACAATACAACTGGAACCAGTAACGTAGGTGTTGGAGCTCACGCGCTAATTATTAACACAGAAGGAGCTCATAACCAGGCTATGGGTACCGAGGCACTAAAGAACAACACTTGCGGTAGTTGTAATACCGGTATAGGTACAGAGGCTTTACGTACAAATTCTACTGGGAGTTCTAATGTAGGGATTGGATTCGTTTCGATGTATTTAAACAGTACCGGTGATAAAAATACTGCTCTCGGAGCATGCTCGTTATATTCTAATACTGTTGGTGATAATAATGTAGCAGTAGGTTACCATTCTTTATTACAAGCGACAACAGCAACCCAGAACATAGCTGTAGGTCAAGGTACATTGTATAATAATTTTCATGGTGATGCTAACGTCGCTATAGGCATGCAAGCGTTATATTCTAATAAATGTAGTTATAACGTAGCTATTGGTGATTTAGCTTTAAACGCTCAAACAACTGGTTATTACAACACTGCAGTTGGAGCATTAGCTAGTAGATGCAACCTAACCGGTACAGTTAATACCGCAGTTGGAATGTACGCTCTACATAAGAATACCACTGCTAGCCGCAACACAGCTGTAGGCTACGCCGCTTTAATATGTAATGAAACTGGGGGAGATAATACCGCTGTTGGTACTAATGCTTTATATAAAAATACAGCTGCTTTAAATACCGCTGTTGGTGGGTGTGCTTTAATATGTCAAACTACTGGTGGTTGTAATACTGCTATGGGGTACCACGCGATGATGAAAAATTGCGATGGTATCAAGAACGTTGCAATTGGTGCACAGGTTATGTGTGCTGGTTCTGGTGGAGATTATAATACAGCTGTTGGATACCAGGCAAATCGACTGCTGACAACTGGGACATCAAATTCTGTTTTCGGTTACCAAGCAATGTATTATAACACTACCGGTTGTAGTAATGTTGCTTTAGGTGGCAGCTCTTTATATTCGAATGTTACCGGTGATTGGAATGTAGCTATTGGACATTCCGCGATGTATAAAAATAACAGGACTGGGTATAATACCGCGGTTGGTCATGAAGCATTATGTAACAATGTTACAGGTACAGATAATGTTGCTGTTGGTTTTAGATCATTATGTAAAGCCACCGTTAATGGAAATACCGCATTAGGATCTAGCGCTCTTCGTAATACAACAACCGGGTGCTACAATATGGCAATAGGCTACCAGACGTTATATAATAACGATGAAGGTAATTATAATACTGCAGTTGGTGAACGCTCTCTTTATTCTACAGATTGCGGCCTAGGTAATACCGGGCTTGGTTCTACTGCATTATACGCTAATACAACAGGTTGCTATAACGTAGGTATAGGTGTAAATGCTGGTTGCAACAATACTGATGGCTGCTGTAATGTCTTCGAAGGATACGCAGCTGGAAGATATTTAGCAAATGGATCTACTAACTTAACATCTCCAGACAATAGTACATATATAGGATCTTGTACACGAGGTAAGGTTGTTGGCGACTCTAACGTAACAGTTATTGGATATTGTGCTTGTGCATGTGGAAACAACACAGTATCTATTGGTAACGGAAGTGTTACTGCTACACACATAGCCGGTACCGTCTGTTCTGCTAATTTTTGTGGTAGTACATCTGTTTGTGGTGCAGCTGTATGCGGTACGACCTCTGTTTGTGGTGCAGCTGTATGCGGTACTTGTGCTGTTTGTAGTCCTGCGATATGCGGCACAACAACTGTTTGTGGTGCAGACAGTTGTTTCGGTTCTATGGGTATTGGAACATCTTCACCAGGCTGTGGAGGATGTCACTTCTTAGTTGTTTGCGGTGTAGGAGCCTGTGGATGTGGATGTGGACCCGGGTCTATATTAGCTTGTGGTAATGTTGATGTATGTGGTACTTTGAGTAAAGCTTCCGGATGTTTTGATATTGTTCACCCGTTACCGGCAATGTCTGCTAGTAAGCGGTTATCTCACTCATTTGTCGAGGCTCCCCAGGCAGACAATATATACAGTGGTGTTGTGCAGTTAACTGCGGGTTCAGCTACAGTAAATATTGACAATAAACACGGTATGACCTCGGGTACATTAACCGCATTAAATAGATGTTTTAGAACGTTTACTACAAATGAAACTAACTGGGATCCGGTTAGAGGATCAGTATCAGGTAACGTACTAACGGTTGAGAGTTGTGTAGTAGATTCTACTGCTACAGTATCATGGATGGTGTTAGGTGAAAGACACGATCCTCACATGTATAATAATCCTTATACAGATGTAGATGGTAGGGTGCGAGTTGAATATGATGCTCCGGAGTAAGACTTTCAGAGGTTATCTGAAACAGCTAGAATGCCCTTAGGAGACTAAGGGAGACGCTTAGAAGATCTATTATCGATAACCTAATGCAACTAAACGTCTAATATCAGGTCCTACGTTTTGGGAGGTTCCATATTCATTATTAGTAGCAGAAAGCCCAGCAGCAAGTGATTTATACCATGTCGCTGTACTGTGACCAGAACTATTCTCCATGCTAGCATCAGCAGAAACACTATATGTTGCTGAAGTGCTATTTTTGTATAATACGGCAAGATCGATAGCAGCAGAAATATTTGTAATAATAGCGGTATTTCTATGATGTGTATGAGCACCAGCTCTATTAGGTGTACTAAGAATAATAACACGTGTCGTGCCGTTAGTGAGACCGGAAGCAGCTGCTAAAGCGTAAGTCCCTGCAATTGCTTTAGTATTTTCTAATGTTTTACCAGGAACTCTCCATAAGACACCGTAAGCAGATAGACCAGGTCCTCCAGTTACGTCTTGACAACCCCAGTGTTGTCCGTTGCCGGGTGATGATAAAATTCCGATTATCGAACTGCTTGTATCACCTGGTGTCATTCCGGATGATAATGTATCGAATCCAGATTTTCTTGCTATATTACCACCAACCCCCTGTGGTACAGTTGGTTCAAAAGATAGTAGGTTAGGTGCATCAGTTATAGGTATGCGTTGTAATATATCAGAGCCATCTTTAGTTGTACCTGGTGAGCCAACGTCAGTGTCTGATGCGTAAAAACCGTTAGGGTATGAAATGATTGGTTTATCCTCTGCCATACAAATATTTATACAAAAATGGTACTATTTACGCAAACTTAAACAAAAAAAAACAGCGGAGCTTTCGCTCCGCTGTTTCTGTGATTTGTCTCTCGACTGCTGCTTAATCAGCGACGTACTATTAGAAGTACACCGACTGAGAAGCTGGAGTGAACGCAGTACCAAGTCCCTGAACAAGCACGACATGATAGTAGAGATTTGCTCCAAAGATGTTGTCAACAACACCATAACGAGTAAGCAAGCCAACGCGTGGCGCGAAATCGTTTGGACCAATGGTTCTCTGTACCATGACAGGAATGTAAGGACAATAAATGATACCAGTATCGTAGAACTCAGGGCCTTTATAGCCGAGAAGTGCATACTCAATATTTCCGGTTCCCCCGGAGTAAGCGCTAGCATTCTCTCCAGTATAGTAACTGGACTGTTGAACTTCAGTTCTGGTATCACGGTAAACGTTAAATCTCCCACCAAGTGAACCAACCTTTGCAATACCGACAGGCTGTGTGTTTACATCACCCTGCACAGGTACCCACTGAAATTCAGGGAGCATCTCGAGGATGGCACAAACACGAGGAGTAGCAACAACAAAGTTAGCTGCTCCACGTCTGTTACGTACGGCAATACGATTGGCTTCAATGATAAGACGCTGATAGAAGTCCCTATTACGCTCCACCATCCAACGACCATCTGCAGAAGCAGGTGACCAGATAGAGTAGCCTGTATTAAGTCCAGCATTAAGAGCTGCCTGGATCATTCTTACGAGCATTTCACGGTCGATCTCAGCCTGAATCTCATACGACATAGCGTTTGTGATTTCGGCGTCAATATCGATACCATTCATGTTCTTAAGGTCTTGCTCAAGCTCGACGGACCAACGTGCACCAAGGCGGCGTGTGCCAGCCTCAACAGCGGTCTTCTCAAACTTAACCTCGACCTGAGGAATGTTACCAGTAATCTCGAAAGCAGACAGAATCTGAGCAACACCTTGATCTTGAACCGAAAACTGCCATTCAGCTGACGTTTTCGTTCCACTCAACCGATTCGAAGACGAACCAGTAAAGCGGGTATCAAGGAGTTGGTAACCAAGTTCATCAGCATTAAGACCGGCTGCGCCTTCATACTCAACGGTCGTACCACTAAGGGACGGCCGTAATCCTGGAGGTGATCCAGGACCAGTATTTGATGCGCGATCGGGCTCGTAGTGTCCGCCTACAAATCCGCCTTTACCATCAATACCGCTACCAAGGGTATCGGACTGATAGGCATAGCGAAGTGCAAATGCAAGTCCAACAGGACCAGACATAGGCTGAACACCAACGATTTCGTTAGTGATGAGCTCGGGGAACGTACGACGAATCATCGGGATTAAGACCTTAGGAAGACGAGCGTCGCCAGGCGCGTAATTATCTCCAGAATCAATAGTTCCGGGAGGGTTATATACGTTGTGCATGGATGCGCCACCACCAAAAGCACCGCCGTTACCGGAGGTGTTGGCTTCCTCAATACACCACTTCTCTTGGTTTTCAAGAAGAATGGCGGTATTCAGGCGGGTGTGATCGTCTTCAATGGGCTTAACACTATCAGAAGAATATTCAAGAACAGGTGCCCACTTCTCAAGAAGTGAATCTGCTCTATCTCTATCGATAAATGATTGTGGTTTATTCATTAGACGTTTCCTTTCATTTTTACCTCATGGGATCTAGTCCCAAGATACTCAGGTGACAAGCACCTCATTGTTCAGGGTTGAAATTATTTGTGTGATCTTTCTAATTCCTCCAAATAAGGGTTAGTGACCTTTTTCTTCTTCTCTGAAATCTTTGGTCGCGGGGCATCAGCTTTGACTTTTCGATGTGTAAATGCCTCTTCTTTAATAACACTTAGCCTTTCTTTTTCTTTCTTATCAAAAAGCCTCTCAGTGTAGTCGTAGTTTTCTTCAATAAACTTTGGTGATTTATCACTAAGAATTCTTAACATATACTCTTTCTTCTTACCTGTTAAATGTGATGTCTTGGATTCAAGGACAAGGTCAGCTTTTGTTTTTGTATATGCTTCTTTAAGAAGGTTATTCTCTCTTTGAAGTTTTACTACTTTCCGAGATAAACCATCAATTTGTGATTTACCATCAACAACAGCCTCTTTAACAGACTCACTCATTAAGGAAGAGTCAACCGCAAGAACTTTTCTTAAATTACTAAGAACTTCACGCGATGTCCTGTTTTTAGTAGCTTCTTCAATAGCTTTAGTTGGAACTGCTTCGAGGAGATATTCTTCTAAATAATCTGAAATACTTTCAACTAAAGTAGACTTAAACTTACTAGCTCTACCATTAAGTTCGTTTTCATAACGCTTAACAACAGTAATAAGCTTATTAGCATTATTATGATCAACTGCTTTAACTACTCTTTTAAGTTTAGATGTATGATCTTTATCAATTGAATCTACTAGCTCTTCAAGTTTTTCAGCATAAAGCTCATCTTGACTTGTTAAAGCAGCTTCAACTGATAATTGAATTTTTTCTTCAATAGCAGTTTCTATTTCTTTAACAGAATCTTCTGTTAAAACTTCAGCTGCTTGTTCTGGTAATGCTTTTGATTTCTTCATGTTTAAAAGAGTGGTTTTTCTGATGCGCGATTAATTTTTTTTGCAATTTTGTCTTCAATCACGCTCTTTAAATATTTATGTGCCTCGGCATAATTTTTCTTAGAAATATGCTCAATGACCTTAATAATCTTTAATTTTTCTTTAGCCATAATATTATTTATTATATTGATCTAATAAAGCTAAGTATTCTATCACGTAAAAAGGTATCAACCTCCTTTTTAGGTAGTCTTTCTAATGATTTTTCAAAATTTTCGTATACTTCTTCGTACTTATCATCGCCGATAACGACCCATTGCTTCGATTCTAAGATTCCATTAACAAAGGCCTTGGGGTAAGACGGGTCGGCAACACAGTCAATAGCTACGAGTTTCATGTTTTTTACGGTACTATGCTCGCTGCTCTCTTCAAGTGTTCCAAGCGCCCGTGAGGACATGCCAACTTTTACACCATCATTAATTAAAGATCTAACTATTTGACCACAGGGGGTTGATAAAACTTTTGACTTACCATAAAACACGTTACCGTCTTGTGTTAGCTCTGTTACCATGTGGCAAGCTCTTTCTAAATCAACATCTGCCGTGGTTGGGTGATTTAATTCTCCCATTGCGCGACCTGGCTTAATCATTTCTTCAATATATCGCGTTGATTCACGTTGTAATTCATCTAAAGGGTATAATCGATTATTCTTGTTAACGCCTTCAGCCATCATATAAGGGCCTTTTATGTAAAGATTGGATGGGGAGTTTCTATCTACTTCTTCTTCAATGTATTCGAACTCATCGTTCACATCGGGTTTTTCCACAACCAAGTTAAGTTTTAAAGCCATACTATTATTTAGTCACCCCTTATGATAAAGCTCCTTTTCTGTGATAATAATGAAGGTGAATTTGTGTTTTTTACAATATTGTCGAGCGGCTTTCCATTTTGCTTGATTAGTTATATACATTTTTTGTTCATATATTAAATGTTGCTTCTTTCTATATTTTGTTTGAGGCGGCTTGGTTTGCTTTGATGGCTTAATCTCTACAAGATAATTTATAATTTGGTTACCTTCTTTAATAGATACGAAATTATCAACATAATATTTATGAACTTTATTATCGAGTGGGCTTTGATAGGGTACAACTACATTTTCACTTCCCCATTTTATCACATTTGGGTTAGTATCGCAAAATCTAAAAAATTTTAATTCTAAACCGGAGCGGTAGATAGCTTTTGACCCAATAAACTTTTCAGAGTTTGTAGGTACAAATACACCTTGCCGCCATTTCTTTCTCATCCTACAAAGAACATTGGTGGCTCGGTATCACCGAGCCCTGGAGAGGCTCCAGTGAGAAGTTTTTCTTCGAGCTCAGCTTTTTTATCTAGACCTTCAGAAAGCATATCATAGTTTAAGGCACCGCCACCTAGCAGAGTAACATTACCGAACTTACCTCTAACCCGGCCGATAACTATCTGGGTGAGAGCTAAAGCATATTCATAAATCCACTGCTCCATTATTACGTCTCTTATAGGACGCTCGAGATAACATCCAAGCACACCATAAAATCTATCGCCCCCGGGTTGAGGATACATTTGCATGTATTGCGTTCTAGAATCAAATTTTACATCTCGACGAGTTGCTAGTAATTTTTCTCTAGTGTCAATCCATTCCTTAAGAGTATACCATGATACCAGATCAAAACCATAATTACCCAAAGCATAACTAAAATAGGTCTGTTGCGCGAGTGTTTGTTCTAATGTAAAAAGTGTATTAATACCAGTTGTTGACCCTTCTTCAAAATCTATCACATCAACCACCTTTCTATATTCCATGACATCATAATCAAATACGTTTTGATAATAATATGCGTCAGTTTCTACACCTTCAAAAGATATAGTTTGTTTGGGTGTTGCTTTAAAGAACCCGCTTAAAGTCGGTCGGTACGATGTTATGTCTTGATATAAAGAATGATCAAATATTTCAAAAGCCTCAATACCTGGTCCGCGACCAGCTGTTACATAAGCAAATATTGATGATAATTGAACAGATTCTGTAAAGGCTCCAGCACTTAAAGTTGACATGGCAACATATACTGACGGAGTTGTTCTTTGATAATTACCCCCTACTGTTCCCACTCCTCCGGTTGGATATGTTCCTCCTTCACTTTGATGACCACCGCTTAATAATGTTGGAGCCTGAGATCCATAAAATTCTGGACCAGGTCCCAGAGGATTGGTACCATCCGCTTTTTGGCCCTTTGTATCTAAGTCTTTATTTGCTAAAGTATATAAAAGGTCTAGTCTTATGCCTTTATTTGTTTCATACATGTCGGAGTCAAATATTAAATACTCTCTAGTGTAACCAGCGTATTTTGTAAAATACTCAACTGCAATTTGTATGTTTTGTCTGAGTTGATCTGTGTGTACCTCTAAGCTAATTAATGGATACCCTAGAGCTCTTTTAATTCTATCCCCTAAATTATCATAGGTTTTAATTTTACTATTTAAATTTGTTGATAAAAAAGCGGAAAGCGGTTTAATATTGCATGCAAGTGCCATAAAATTATTTATTCAGGCATAAATAAATATATGGCAACACCAACATCTAATTACGGAAGTGAATACTTTAATATAAATCAGTGTAGATCATATGGGATGAGACTGGCCGGTAGCTCAGCCTTAACATGTTTATCGAGTACAGATACCGGGGGTCATGGAGCTGGTCAGCCTTGTTCTGAAGTTATTATAGTAAATAAAACCACTGGTCTTTTAACTATATACACTAACAATTACGGACCGTTTGCCGCTGATTCACCGCAAGGAGTAGGCGGATCACGTGGATTCGTATTAGCTGCTGATGATTCTTTTACGTTTAGAGGGCTGACTAATGTTAACGAAGTGTCAGCAGCTGCAGTTACAGCTGGGGTGATTTATTACAGAACTCAGTTCTTTAGTTACAACCCACGTTAAACTACAGGCTCTTCTACTTCAACTTCTGTCTCAGCCACCTCTTCAGGTTCTGGTTCACCGACGTCGGCTTCACCGCCACCGAATTCTGGTATAGCGCCAGCGCCACCAACCCCGGCTCCTTCGCCGCCAACAGCAGCTTCGCCTTCTGCTAATTCACCGGCTAGGGCAGCTTCCTTCCAAGCAGGACCAGCAGCTGTAATTTGTGCCAGCTCCCATTGCAATTCTGCATCTTTTCTCAAGAATTCTCTGTTAGCTAAGATGTCTTTGTCTTTCCACCCAAGATACTTTTTCTGGGCGTAGGTTGCAGAAACAAACTCATTACCTGCTAAACGTTCATAATTACCTGCTTTAAGCTCAAGTCTTTGATTCTCTCTTAATTCGTAAAAATTAGTAGGTACATTAAAATCAACTTCAATATTCTGTTCATTAAGTTCTAATTTTTCAAATATACCCATTAAGGTTAAATGGGTAATAAATCCCTTTTTAAGACCTGCAGCAAATCTTTGCTGCTGTCTCATTACAAAGCGAGCAAATTTAAGTTCTTCTCTTAAAATTGTCGACCCATCAACAGAAGCTTGGTCTTGTGGATCTAATCTAGCAGACGGTACTTTAAGCGCTCTATAGAGCTTCTTAATAAAGTACATTAAGTCATCTAACTCACCGAGATTTGCGCCGCCAGCCATTTGTCTGACATCTGTACCCTCAGATCCTTGGCGTTTGGCAAACCAAAATGCATCAAGCATTGATTGAGGATTAAATTTCTTTACTACATCACTTTGATCAATATCAAATGTTTTTCTAGACCAATATTGTGAAATAAGTTTTTTAAGATATGCTTCAGCTTTAGGAGGTGGCATGTTACCTACATCGACATTAAACACTAACCGTTCCGGAGCTCTAACTAAGCGATAGATAACAATCGCATCTTCAATTAATGATAATTGTCTATAGGGACGTCTAGCATTTTCTAAGAAAGGAATGATAAAATTCTTTGTTTCATTATAAACCCCAGAATTAACATACATAATCTGGTTTTGATCCATTGGAATAAATTCAACTTTTTCTACTTTTGCGGGCTGCGACGGGCTAAAAATTGGCTTTCTATAAATATACCCCTTTACGAGCATATTCTGTATATTATTGTATACAGGGTCTATAATTTCAGAAGGTAAATTAATAACACCCAACACACCATCCTTAACGTATCCTTCATGAATAATTTGCTCAAAAAATACTTCTCCCTCTACCAGTAATTGTCTAAAATATTGCCATCCTTTATTTTTAAGATCGTAATATTCAACATATCTATGAAATTGTGTTTCTAATTCATTTTTTTCATCTAGAGTTAAATCGATTTCTTTTAGCTGTAAGCTTGTAATCCACCCCGAATCATCCGGATTAATGGTCTCGTCACAAATTTCATCTAACGCATCAGATATCTCAGAATAAGCTGCCATTATCCTATAGTCTCTTAGTCTACCAGCTTTATCATCCTGTATGTTAGCATACATGACGTCACCAAAAGAAGAATCTTTAGCGAAGTCACCTATAGGAATATTGTTATACGGGTTAGAAGAAGATATTGAGGTCTTAGCTAGAGCCTCAGCTCTTTTCATACCAGCTTTTGCAAAAAACTTATATTTGGGGTTTAGGGCGTCATTTTCTTCTCTCCCGTCTGTTGCATACGGTAGTCTATTTTGGATGTAGCTAATTAAACTTCTTCCAAAAGTGGAGGCGCGACCGTCGTTTGAAACGTACGAGCGATTTTGATCTGAGCTTGTTGATGATCCGGATCCAGGCATTATATATATTTATACGATTTTAAGGATAGAGCTACTGGCTTGATAAGAAGTTGCCCATCCGGCTTCATTTGCGGTTATGATTGTAAATTCACCACCTTTTGAAGCACTAAGTGAAGATAAGGGAAAAAAGAAATTAACTACGCTATCATTAACGACTTTATAAAATGATTCTGCAAGCTCGTAACCACTTATTGTATTCATTTTAGCAGATGTAATGGATGTAAAGTTAGTAAAAAATCCCTCATTACCCGCTAAAGCTTCTGCTTGTTTTACGTATGAACTTAAATAAAATTTATTACTCGTATTAAGTCTCTTTCCATATAAAATAAAATTACTGGTTGTACTACTAGGGTTAGTACAGGATAAAATATTAGTAACTACACCTAAAGGAAAATTATTAAGTGGGTAGTAAGTGCCTGTGGTAGAGTAAAAAATATTAGTGAATTCAGGAATACCAGATACAGTTATTGTTTCTGTATAGTTTGTAGGTACACTTGCATTAAAGCTTGATAAACTACCATAACCAAGCTCTTGAAAAGTATTGTTTTCTACCGGTACAGTTGGATCAAGTGGTGAATAGATCTTATTAGCTAAATCTACAGCTATAAAATTATTATCAATCTTATAAATACTACCTTGTGTGCTTTTTTGTTCTGGGAATAACCACCCCTTAATTGTAAATGTTGTGTCAACAGTTATTCTAAATTTATCGCTGTATGTAGTATCTGTTGGTGTTGAATAACTTAAATTTCCATCCCACAATACCTCGCTTCTTATCTCCTGTGGGTATTGAGCACCGAAATCTGATGGTACTTCCCAAGTAAGAATAATATAAGGATTATTATACGGTACAAAATTCGATACAATTTGATCTACATCTTGCATATATCTTGCAAGAATGGACATGCTAACTTCTAAATTAACAGGTACTGGCATTAAAAACTTTGAAGATGATTTAGGATTTTCTTCTTTCTGAGCCGGTATATATGATGGTGCTAATTTGTTAAACACTCTATCATTATCTCTTGTTACACCTGTTAAGTTTACTGCTACAACCGGTAGTGTTAAATTTTGCGCTTTGTTTATGATATCATACATTACCCTCTGTTTAGGGGCAAATACATAACGAACTTCAATATTGTTTCCAGGGTTCCTATCCTTATTAAATCTACTAATGACAGTATCATCAAACGCAGCTATAAACTGTGTAAGTAAATCTTTAATTTCAAAATGAAACGCTCGGTTCTTCATGCGTACTACTATATTTATTACAGAAACCTGTCGATGAAATATTTTGGCAACTTATGCTTGTTATTTACAACACTCTCCACGACAGCACCATCTAAGATATAGGTTGTACAGTAGTCCTTTTTAGATCTTACCCCTCTACCGCACGACTGAATTACTGAACATAACATTTTATTTGAATACCAATTAAAATCATCTTTCATTAATCTTTCAATCCGTTTATCTTTTGTTGGTAAATACGGTGCTTTAATAATAATTTGAAATCTAGCTAGATCATCTTTTAAGTCAACACCGTGTGACATAGAGGGTGATATTAAAACTGTTGGATCAGTACTAACTAAATGTTGCTCTAAAATTTCTTCATTACGTATACCTGGCTCTCTAATTAAAAATCTTTGTTTAGTTAATTGTTTTAATAAAAATGACGTTATAGTATTATTATGTGTGTGAATAATGCCTTTATCTTTTTTATGATATTCACAAATACTTTCGACCTGCTTAATAATTTTTGGTAAACTTCGTTTTAAATTATGGTAGTTTAGCTTAATTTTTGTATTACAAAATATAGGAGCGTTTTTCGGATTGAATGACGATTCAGCTTCAACATACTTAAATTTATCTATACCAAGAGTTTTACAGAAGTTTGCAGGGTCGATAATTGTAGCTGACATCAATATTACCTTATCCGCATATTTAAATAAATGATTAGAGAGATTATTTACTTTTAACGGCATAAATGTAATACCATCTTTATCTGTTTCATAAAGATATTCACTATCATTC
>Ga0209756_1003142_pt1 | contig 13613 bp, 8 predicted proteins | sample ETNvirenome_6_85_FD_184071 | JGI IMG/M metagenome (GOLD analysis project Ga0209756, IMG submission 184071) | Marine viral communities from the Pacific Ocean - ETNP_6_85 (SPAdes) (version 3) | ecosystem: Environmental > Aquatic > Marine > Oceanic | place: Pacific Ocean | collected 2013-06-19
GGTGGCATCTTCTGCTATTGGTGTGGAGCTGTTGGAAAATATTATTGGCAAGACTCGAGAGGCTAAACTGGCCCGCGACCCTGCGGTCACGCAAGCCGGCGAGCACACCACAGCCGAGGAATTACGGCAGATGCGCTACGCCAAAACCGAAAACGGGCACCTGCGCATGAGCGTAGACCCCGAATACAAGAAGCAGGTAGATCGCGCTTATCAGGAGGCGTACGGCACTGCCGCCTAAATTCTTGAAACACTGATATTGTTATGGATACAATGCGTATCTAGGTAGGTAACGCGGTTGCGGTGGATACCCTGCGCAAGTAGGCCCACAACGTAAACGTGTAACTATCAGCTCTAGGAACGGACACCTCGATCCTTATCGAGCCCTGACCGGAGTCGGATCACACGGCACGCACGCCGTGAGCGTTCGGCCCGCGCAGCGGACACCCGAATGTCGAAAGGCGCCAGGCGTAAGCCCGGCATTTTTTAGGCATTGATAAGGATCAAATACTATGTCCGTAAATCTGTCACCGGTTGCGGTGACTCAGTTCGATGATGACGTGAAGCATGCGTTTCAGACTGCTGGGTCCCTCCGCGACACCGTTACAGTGCGTAATGGCGTAGTCGGCGATATTTACAAGTTCCGCAAAATGGGTAAGGGCCTGGCAAACCAGAAGGCCACCCAAGCGGACGTAACGCCGATGGACGTTTCGCATTCCCTTATAACTTGTACGCTCGGCAACTGGAATGCGCCGGAGTACACTGACATTTTCGATGCTGCTGAGGTCAACTTTGACGAGCAACGCGAACTAGCACAAACCATTGCGGGTGCGCTAGGTCGTCGTGTGGATCAGTTGATTATCGACGCTCTAGCTGCCGAAGCGAGTCCGGCGGGCACTATTGTCCACGGTTCGGGCGGTATGACTGTGGCGAAGGTGGTCGAGGCTTCCAAGCATCTCAACGACAAAGGTGTGCCCTCGGGCGACCGGCATTTTGCAGTATCTGCTGGCGGCCTTGAGGACTTGCTGAACATTTCCACGGTCACCAGCTCCGACTACAACAGCGTTAAGGCGCTGATGTCCGGCGAGCTGAATACCTGGATGGGTTTTGCATGGCACATCATCGAGTCCCGCGACGAAGGCGGCCTCCCCTATGCGGCAAGCACCTGGGAAGGTTTCGCATGGCACAAAAGTGCTATCGGCCTTGCGGTTGGAATTGATATCAAGACCGAAGTGAATTACGTTGCGCAAAAGACCTCCTGGCTTTGCAACGGCGTAATGAAGGCCGGTTCGGTATCTCGTGACGGTGACGGTTCTGTATCCGTCAGCTACCAGTAGGAGTTAAACATCATGGCATACGCATTAAGTGGTTTACAGCAGTTGGGCCCTGGTGGGAAAGCTCCCCGCATGTGGGTCTATTCGACAACCGACGCGATTGCGACTGTAAATACCTCGGGGTATTTCAACGACGCGACTGATCTTTTGCAGGTGCGCGATATTATCTGGGTGTGCGATACCAGCACACCGACGACCAATATCGTCAGCGTACTTTCAAATGCATCTGATGTGGTTGACATATCCGACGGCACCGCAATCTCCGAAACCGACACCGACTAATCGGATCGGGTAATAGGTTCCTCGTTGTGGGGGGACACAACCTGGAAGGGCAGGGGTCTGAAACATGGCCCTTGCCTTTTCTTTTTCTTTTTAGGGACTAAGTATGGCGACCAGTATTTCGATGAGTTCCAACGCCCTGCTGATGATCGGGCACGGCACGATATCGAGCTTTACCGAAGGCGGCTCGGGAGCGGAAGCGGCCTCCAATCTCTACGGGTCCACCTTTGAAGCATTGCTGTGTGCGCATCGCTGGCGTTTCGCATCAGCTAAAAGCCAACTCAGCCAGTTCACCGATACGCCGCTCAATCAGTGGACTTATGCCTACGCTCTGCCGGCCGCGTATTTGATGGGCATCCTGGTCTACCCTGATGTCGATTTTGAGATTTACGAGAACAAACTGTATTCGGACTCAAATACGGTGGCCCTGGATTACATCTTCAAACCCGACGAGTCACGGCTGCCACCATATTTTGCCAAGACACTCGAGTATGACCTGGCGTCACAGTTTGCTATTCCGGTGACCGGCAACCGATCACTGGCTGAGATCTACACGCTGAAGTTTGAGAACCAGTTACGCCGGGCGAAGTTCGCAGACTCTCAATCACGACCGAGCGAGGGAATCATTGATTCACCGTTTATCGAGGCGCGAGCCTAGTGCCAAGACTGCGGACGCTGCAGACAGCATTTAATGCCGGTGTGCTCGATCCGCGCCTGGCAGCACGGACTGATGTAAAGCAGTACTTCCAGGGCGCCGATACCGGCACCAATGTCCTGGCGCTGCCGCAGGGTGGGTTCAAGCGTCGCCCAGGCATGGCATACAAGGCTACGCTGGGCGCTGAATCGCGCCTGTTTACTTTCAGCTTTAACGTTGAACAGACCTATGTGATGGCGTTCCAGAACAACGCGATCAAGGTATATATGGATGGTGTCCTACAGGCCACCGTAACCACGACCTACACCCTGGCGCAGTGTAAAGAGCTCTATGTCACGCAGTCGGCTGACACGATGATTATCGTACACCCGGATCATCAGCCGGCCAAACTGGTGCGCGGAGCGGCGCACACAAGCTGGACTCTTTCAAACATCACACTAACCAACATTCCGCAGTTTGATTATGGCTCGGGTGATGAGGATGTCTGGGGCGCAACACGGGGCTGGCCCAAGACGGCGGCATTTTTCCAACAACGCTTGTGGTTCGGTGGTGCCAAGTCGCGACCGCAGACCTTGTGGGGGTCGCAGATTGCTGATTATTTTAATTTTGATGTCGATACCGGGGAGGATGACGACGCAATCGACGTAACTCTCGATACCAACCAGATCAACGGTTTCGTCGGCCTGATGCCATCACGGCACCTGCAGTTGTTCACGACCGGCGGCGAGTTCTATATCTCATCGAGTCCGATCACGCCCGGCAACATAGCAATCAAGAACCAGACCCGGTTCGGCTCGAGCACCGTGCCGCCGGTCAATATTGATGGCGCAACGCTGTTCCTTGACTACGGATTAAGTTCGATCAGAGAATTTCTATTCAACTGGGAGGAGGACGCTTACACATCAAACAGTGCCACACTGCTGGCGTCCCATCTCATCACGACTCCGGTTGACATGGACTCACGCCGAGGCACGGCAAACGAGGACGCAAATTATGTTTATGTTGTCAACTCCAACGGGGATATGGCTGTGTTCAACACGCTGCGCAACCAGGGTGTCGCGGGATGGACTAAATGGGAAACCACCGGGGATATCGAGGCAGTCACCGTAGAGGGCACCGAGGTCTGGTTCGCAGTCAAACGCTCCATCAACAGCTCCACCGTCTACTACCTGGAGCTGGCTGATCCCGATACCTATACCGACGCCAACCTGGCACAAACGCAATCCTCGAGTGCTTCAGTCACTGGCCTTGCACACCTTAATGGCGAGTCCAGCCGGGTGCGGGCTAATGGCGCCATCATGGATGACGCGGCCCCATCGGGCGGCTCTATCACGCTGGCGCGAGCTGCGACAGCGGTTGAGGTCGGCCTTGATTTTGATGTCACCGTGAAAACTATGCCGATCACCTCGAACTTTGAAAACGGTTCAATCCTGACTGAAAAGAAACGGCTGATCCGTATCGTGGCGGACCTTTACGAATCACTCGGCGTCTATGTCACAACCTCGGCCACCAGCTCGACCGTGCTATTGCCTGATCGGAATCTGGGTGAGAGCGTTCTGGATGATGTACCGGACCCCTTTACCGGCATCAAAGAGGTGTTCCTTAACGGCTGGGACCGGTTGGCCCAGGTCACCATCACGCAGACAGACCCGCAGCCGTTTACGTTGCTCGGCCTGGTCGTCGAAGTGGAGGCGTAAACGATGGTAGCGTGGGGTGCGATTTTTGCCGGTGTATCCGCCGCTTCTTCTATTTTGGGCGCAGTCCAGGGCAGTAAACTGGCGGACGCAGCCGGGGCGCAGGCTGATGCAGTAGCAGCAGCCGGGGCACAAGATGCGGCGGCACTCGCAGCTTATGCCGGTCAACAGGATGCGTATGCTGGCCTGCATGATGCCTACGCAGCAAAAGCCGAGGGGGCAGTCAAGCGCCAGGCGAGGCTCAATTATGAGTATGCGATGCGCCAGGCTGGTCTTGAAGAAAAAGAGATACCACTACTACTGTTGTCGATTGAGCGAGAGGTAGACACAGAAGAACGAGAAGCTGATAACCGTGAAATAGCTCGACGCCGACAACTAAACGGTGCACTGGCGAGCCAGGTAGCACTACGCACTGCGCAGGGGGTTCAAGCATACGATGGTAGTCCGCTGGCGATGATGGGGGCGGATATCAAGATGTTCGAGCGTGACCAGGCGATAGATGCCGGCGAAACTGCGCGGCGCATTATTGATAAAAAATTCTTCGGCAGTGAGCGTGCCAAGCTGATGTCTGATCGAGTATCACTGCTCCGCTATGGTGCGGACATCGGACTTGAAACCGGCCTGGAACAGGCGGAACTGGTAGGCGACGCGGCGAGTCTGCAAGCCGACGCGATACGATTGGAAGCTGCAGGCACTCGCATGAGTGCGTCATCCCTGCTGTCGTCTTCACAGCTTGAGGCTGAGTCGATCCGCATCGGGGGCAAGCAGGCGCAAACCAGCGGTTATATCAATGCGGTTGGTGGTCTTGCTAATGCGGCATATCGCTACGGTAGTTTGGGGGGGTAGATGGCAACCACGAAACGATACCAGTCGGACCTCCAGCCGCGCACACCGCAGGCGCGTAACCCGTTCGGCTATGGGCAAGGCATTAGTACCCCACCGCCGCCAAATATACCGATGCCGCCACGACCGAGCGCGGCACCGCCACCGCCACCTCACATTTATCGGCCGAAAACGACACCGGCCGAGGCAACGGCAAGGGCTGGGGCACAGATCGCCAGCGATCTTTCCAAGGTGCTGGGCCAATGGGGAGATGTGGCCTACAAGCACGCTTCAAAAGAGGCCGAGAAAACTGGTTATGAAACTGGCCTGGAGTATGGACTGCAGACTGGCCGCCTGGAGTTGCGTGGGGGCACCACGATCTACGATGAGGCTTTTAACAAAGGCGCCCGGCTTACTTATCAATCGCAAATAACGCTCGATGCTCGGGCAAAAATTGCAGAGTTAGAAATAAAGGCACCACTTGGCCCAAATTCGGTTGCCGCGTTTGACCGTTCGTCTAACGCATATCGAGAGGCAACATTAAAAGCTATAACCGACCCGGAAAGTCGAGCCCACGCAGCACTAAAGATAAGCCAATACGCAACCGACGCACGCACTAGATTGCTGAAAACGGATTTCGCTGAAAACCGCGAAAAACAGGTTTTAACCTTTAGCGTAGCCTTGGATGGGAAACGTGCTGATATTCAAAATGCAATAGACAAAAAGAACTGGGGGCAGGCGTTTAACCATCTTATGGACGCCGAGATTTTAATCGCCGAGGGAAACACAGCGCAATACTTTGATGAGAATGACGCGACGACAATGCGCCAGGAGTTGCGCGACTGGACACGGAGGCAGGTAGAACTTGAACAATTTGAAGCCGAACTAGCCACCGATAGGCCGATATTTGACGATGATGGTAACCCTACCGGCCAAACGACTGCGGATTTGTATTATGACCATTTTGCCAAAAACTTACCTGAAGATGATGTGGGGGATGATGTGGGGAGCTTCCAACTAGACGAGGGGGGTGATCTGAGTAAAGAGCTGGGGGGGGCAGAATTCGACCACCGAATGTCACCAGAGTTGCATGAGGAAATCGCAAATGAAATGTGGAGGATGCGGGGCAAACAACGCAACATCGAGGCAGGTGTTCGTGCCCAGGAAAAGGCGAGGGCGGGCGCACTTCTTGAACGCTTAAAGGCGAGGGTTAAAGATGATGTGACAGTGCTGCTGGCGGGTGAAATACCACCCGGTTTAACAGAGTTGCGCGCCTTAGTAAAGGGCACCCCGCTGGCTGAAGAATTAGAGGAAGCGGTAATCCTTAATATAGGCATTACTGAATTTCGGCGGAAGCCATTACCTGACCGAGCGCAACATTTATTTGACCAGGCGAATAATCCCGAGATGACCGCCGGCCAGGTGAAACTCTTAAAGGCGCAGGAGGCATTACATAATCAGACATTATCAGATATTGCAAGCGGTAATGGTCTACTACGGGCTGCAAAGGATGGGCTATTCCCCGAGGTGAAATTAACTATTCCATCTATAGAGTCAGCGGAGCAATTTACCGAGTTAATGCAAAAACGCGACGCGATGGCACTCCTGGCAGAGAGTCATTACATGTTGGAACCGGGCGCTATCAATCGGTTCAGTCCGAGCGAAGTGCATGAATTAGTCCGGCAATATGCCGCCTCGGATACTTATGAAAGGTTAGAGTTATTTGGGGTAATTGTTGGGAATCTTGACCCAAAACCGGCCCGCGATCTGCTTGCTGAGTTTGACAAAGCCGGGGTGGAGAATCTAGCAATAGCGGGCGCCCTTCATGCTGACGGGGCAACAAAAGTGGCAAAGGGAGTATTGCTCGGCCAGGCATACGTTCACACCATGCCTAAACCGGAGGGACTCGCTGTTGATGGCAGCCGCGTCGGTATGGATCAGGCAATTTGGGATGTTGTCGGCAACGCTTATATGGGTGATGTGTCAAACATGGCGCTGCTTCATTTAACAGGGGCTATTAAAGCGTTATACGCTTATCAATCTCACATTGTGAACGATCACTCGGGAGAGTTGGACGGGCCCCGGTTGAAGGCAGCAATAAATGATGTAACCGGCGGCATAGTCGAGCTCGAGTGGCAAGGTAGCGTCACACTCGGACCCGATTTGGATTATCTGGTTCCGGTCCCTGTGCGTGGCTGGACTGACGATAATATGGATGCCTGGTTAAATGGTATCACCGTTGCCGATATTGAACGTCAAGGGGGCATCTATCCCCTTGAAAATTTCACTGTGGAGGATTTTGTAGAAGATTACTTAAATAAGGGCAAACTTAAACTGACATACGTCGAAGATGATGGAGAGCGGGGTTATCTATTAGAAACAACTAGCAATCATTTTGTACTTAATCCAAACGGTGATCCATTTATATTGAAATATGATCCGCTCACGTATGCGTTAGACGACGAAGAAAAAGGTTCTGGTATTGTTTACGACAAAGGAACCAGGACCCAACTTGACATTCAATATCAGAAACGGTGGTCAGACGACGAAAAAAAAGGTTCTGGTAATGGTGGCGACAAAAGAAAAGGCGAAAACGTTCCAATCTGGGATGTTAGAAGTCTAAAGAACTAATAATGCCTGGCATTTTTAACTCGGGATTTAACCGGGCAATCAGCGATGCCCGACGCTTTGGTATCTCCACACCAGAACTCGCGCCGACAAATTTGTGGGATGTACAGGGATCAACCTGGGATGTCGAGAAAGTGGAATTACGAACCGGGGGAGTGGCACGCCTTGAGCAGGCGCTGATTTTTCAAGAAATGGAAAGGTTGGAGAAATTCGATTTTGAATTTAACCCACTACAGTACGCCTCTGATGCGGCTGATGCGGCTTCGCCTGATCTTTACCGTGTTGCGGAAACAGAAAAATATAACCAGGCTATTGATTTTTACAAAGATAACAGTGACCGCATTAAAGCACTTAACGAACAGAATCCTGACTTGCCTGTTCCTTTTAAGACCTATGAAGACATCCACGCTGACGTAGTGAAACGACAGGCAGATCTGCGAGCCAGACAACACAAGATCGCTGCCCAGGCGAGCCCGGCAGATAGAACCTGGGGGACTTTACTTGGCGCAGGTGGGGCAGTTATGACTGACCCGATCATTGTGGCGACGTTGCCGTGGGGTGGCGCCGCACGCGGCACAAGCCATCTCGCAAAAATTGCGAGCGCGGCGGCGTCCGAGGCAGCCATCATTGCAGGCATTGAGTTGGTGGGGGTGCAACCGCAGATATATCTACAGAAGCGATCCATCAATAGCCCGTACAGCATGGTCGATGTTGCGGCTGCAGTGTTAGCGGCGGGCGTAGGTGGGGGGGTCTTTCGCGGAATAATTCAAAGCAGCGCCAGCGCAATACAGGCATACCGGGTTATGCGGGGGGCGAAAAGCCGAGCGCAAGCAGTGCAACAGCTTCGTGAAGCCGCTGCAACAATACTAGATGAGGCGGACACACCTAAAGCGCAAGCCGAAGCCCAGGCACTAGAGGAACTCGCCGATGTTATCGAATCGACACCACGCGGCGCCCCTATAGAGATATCGTCAGGGCAACAGCTTTACGACAATAACCTCGCCATTGTGACGGTCGATAAGGAGGCGCGGCACCTCGCCAATATTGACCAGGCGCAAGACGATCTGGCTGATGGCCGCATTACTGATGTCGAAATGGACGCCGACCCTGATGCGGCTCTGGTGGGCGCTAAAGAACCCACTGTAGAGGTGGACCCGCGAACCGTCCAGGTTGATGCCAAGCGGTTCCAGTTTAAGGCCGGGGGGGATGTCGAGGGAGTTACTGACCAGCTTAAAGGTGTTCCCGAGTGGATCACAGAGCGGGCCGGTATATCAATAATCTACGAACAGGCGGACGGCGCCCGGTTCATTGTTGACGGGCACCAGCGCCTTGCTCTTGCCAAGCGTTTAATCGCGGCCGGAGGTAACGACGATATAAGGATGAACGCTATTGTATTGCGTGAAGCTGATGGCGTTACCGTAGGTGCTGCGCGGCGGCGTGCTGCATTAAAGAATATTGCAGAGGGCACTGGTACAGCACTCGATGCAGCCAAAGTGTTGCGGGAAATAGGGGTTGGTGGGTTAGCTGATACTAATCTGCCACCAACGTCGGCCCTGGTACGAACAGCGGAAGCATTAGCGGAATTAGATCAGGACGCATTTGTATATGTTGCCAATGTGCTCAAGCCCGAGCAGTACGGAATGGCATCAATCGTGGGGCAACTGATTGAAGCCGGCCCCGAACAGTTGGCAGCAATCCGCGCCCTGGTAGAGGCTGAACCCGGCACATTGGCCCAGGCCCGGCTTATTGTTCAACAAATAAAGGCAGCCGGGTTTCAAACAACCGAAACGATGGATTTATTCGGCGGCCGAACCATCAGCGAAACTTTATTCAAAGAACGAGCCCGGGTGCTCGAAAAAGCTCTTAATACGATAAAAAAGGACACAAAAACTTTCCGCACCCTAGTAGAGCGCGAATCAGAAATAACTGGCGCTGGCAACGTATTAGAACGACAATCTAACATCGAGCGATTATCAGATGACGAAAAAGCAATCCAAACCCTCGGGCGCCTCGCAAACACCAAGGGGCCGATCTCAGATGCCCTCAACGAAGCAGCCCGCAGACTCAAAAACGGCGAGCGAATTGATGCAGTTACCCGGGATTTTCTCACAGCCTTTAGACGGTCACCAACTGAACGATATCGCTCTGGGCCTGAAGTACGCGATGATGGACGCCCAATCCAAGAAACCGTACCTGCCGAAGATTTAGAACCGCAAATCGGTCGCGCCGTCGAGCTCGACAAACTCTCCCAATCAGACCGTCGTAAAGCGGAGGAATTATTCCGCGCAAAGCAGCAGCGGAAAGTTAAAACGCTGGCTGGTCTTATTGGTAAAGATGGGCACCTAGCCAAACGTCACCAGAATGAGCTCGAGTCTATCGGTGAACTGGTTGCCAAGGAAACCGGAGCAGAACACGTTAGGCCGCCGGCTCGAGGAGAGCTGGAGGGCAAGATTGTTTATGACGCTGCGGGCGATACCATCCGCTACAAGGGTGCGCCGCAGATCGAGAGGAAGGTAAAAGATAAATACGACGGGGAATATTGGCAGATCACAGATGTTACCCGCACATCATTCATCGTCGATAGTCCAGCAGCCTCAGAGGCAGTTATCCAGGCGCTGGGCAAACGGCTGCGGTCGCTAGATGAAGGGTGGCATTTGCACTTAGACCAAGGCTATACGGATCGCAAGGTCCTGGTTCGATACAACGACGGGTTAATCGGAGAGGTTCAGATTATCAGTCGGGAAATGTGGTCGGCCAAATTTCAGAAAGGTGGTCACGACGCCTATTACAAATGGCGCTTAACACATCATCAGGACGCTAACGGAAAACTTGTTGTAAAGGATCAGGAGGCGTTTGATTCTCTAAATAAAGAGATGGCCGATCTTTACGAAGGGGCGAGCCAGGCATCAAATCGTGAATTCCAATCGCTGTTTGAAAGTTTGCGGGCCTCATCAAAAACGTCAAGCACATCGACAGTTCGCCAGCGTTTGCCAGGTGAGGAGCTAGACCAGGCTGTGAGTCCTCCATCAGCGGGGTCACGGACCACAACGACGGGCATACCGTCCCAGGAAAGACGCTCGACGATATTGTCTGAGGGGGGCGAAAGAGCTGTTGGCATTGACGAAACCTCTGACACAATTATACCACCAAAGGACCAAGCGGAATACATAAATGACGTTCGGGCGCTGCACCCCGATGATCCTGAGATTGACGAACTGGCTGCAGCCGAAGCCCGCCAGGCTGCTGCTATCCTCAAAGAAAATCCCGATATCGAGATACCGGAGCTGCGGGTAGATGCCGATGGTAAGACTATTACCGAAACCCGCAAAGCCACAGAGGTGTATGACGATCTAATCGAGGAAGATACCCGCACCACGGATATGTTTACCTGCATGACAGGGGGTGGTCGTGGCTAGTCTACGCGATTGCCTAGAGCAAGCCGTCGCAGCGGGGCGCCTCTCACGCAACGAGGCTAATAAGGTTGCCGGTGATCTTGACGAGATCGAAAAGCACCTGACGTTAAGCGGTGAGGTATCACCCGAGGCTGCCCGCACCCAGGCCGAGCAGTCGGTTATAGATGCCCGGCGCCGCACCACTGCCAAGAAAAAACGCGACGCAGCTCTACAGCTCATTGCTATCCACAGGGTCACCCAGCAGGTGCTTAATCACCCTCGCGGTTTGGTGGCTGGGATTAAGGCGCTATTACTAAATGATATCCGCTCCGTGGGAGATCGCGCATCTTATTCTAATCTCGAATTTCGCGGCAACTATGTGGCCGCTCACCTGTACAGTACCTTTGCGGAAGCGATGGACAAATACCGCACCAAAAACCTCGGCCTGTCGCAGGATAAACAGGGAGTCGAGAATATGGCACGCGAGCTTCATGGTCAGGACACCGGCGATGCAGTAGCCACGACCTCGGCAGCGTTATGGAGTAAAACCGCAGAAGCTGCGCGGCAGCGGTTTAACCGTGCTGGTGGCGCTATTCCAAAGCGTGCTGATTGGAGTATGCCGCACTGGTCCGATCCGGTGCGGGTTACTCAAGCAGCGCCACGGTTGCCGGGTATAGGTAATCGCTGGCGCGGCCAGAGAGATTTTGTCGAGGGTAAGCGCAAATGGATTGAAGATATTACCCCGCTACTCGACCGAGGCAAGCTGCTGAACGAAACCGGGGCACCGATGAACGACCTCGAATACCAGGTGATGATGGATAAAATGTACGACACCATCCGCACGAATGGCGCCTCAGACCTTATACCAGGCCGGCAAGGCGGCCGCAAACTTGCAAACCGGCGCCAGGATCACCGGGTTCTAACATTTAAGGATGCCGACGCCTGGCTCGAGTATCACCATAAATACGGTCACGCGGATATTTACACCACACTAACCGATCACCTTAACAGTATGGCACATGATATCGCCAAACTTGAGATTCTCGGCCCGAATCCCGAGGCGACTTACCGATATCTTAAAGACCTAGCACTAAAGCGCGGCGATCTGACGCCGGGCATTGCAAGCAGAAAATTAGACGCGATCTGGAATGTTGCGAGCGGTAAGTCTAATCAGGCGGAAAGTATCACCCTAGCAGATGCGTCATCTGCGACACGCAGCTTATTAGTTTCTGCCCAACTTGGTGGTGCAGCATTATCTGCGATTGCTGATGTTGGGTTTACCGCCCTGACTGGACGTTGGCGAGGTCTTAAAGTCACAAATATTCTGCGCCGGTATTTAACATTTATGAATCCCGCCAATGCGGATCACAGGCTTATGGCAGTAAAAATGAGCCTTGGCGCAGAAGCCTGGTCTACCCGGGCGTTAGCCGCGAATCGCTGGGTTGAAGTTACCGGGGCAGGGTTCGCCGCCAAAGCGGCAGATTTTGTGATGCGTGGCTCACTACTATCCCCGCACACCGACGGACTCCGCAAGGCTTTTGGCATGGAGTTTATGGCATTTATTGCCGAGCAGACCGGCCGCAGTTTTGATGAACTCCACCCTGGACTACAAAGAGGTTTTTCTGAGTACGGCATCACCCAGGATATTTGGGACGTACTACGCGCCACCGAGCTGCTGGATTTTGAGGGTGCCAAGTATTTCGGTGTCGACAACCTGATGAGCCGAACTGACCTTGATGAAGGCACCCGCATAAATCTGGCGGCCCAAGTGCAGGAAATGATACTTACTGAGATGGATTTTGCTGTACCTATGCCGGGCACTATGTCGAGAGTAATAACCACCGGCGGCTTGAAACGCGGCACAATAATGGGTGAGCTAACACGGTTTGGAATGATGTATAAATCCTTTCCAATCACGGTTATGGCAACACATCTGCTGCGTGGTGCGCGGCAGCATGGTATTGCAAATAAAGCCGCATACCTTGGTTATTTGACAGTAGCGACTACGGTAATGGGGGCTGTAGCTGTACAAACTAAAGATATAAGTAGAGGCCGAAAGGCTCGGGATATGGATACGCCTGAGTTCTGGGCTGCTGCATTTATCCAGGGCGGCGGCGCCGGCATCTTTGGCGACTTTATATATTCCGGCCTGAAAGGCACTAACCGATTTAACCAGAGCTTGTTAAACACCGCGATTGGCCCAGCCGGCAGGTTGGTTTCGGATATCAGCTCAGTGACTTTAGGCAATATAGGGCAGTTGTTAAAGGGTGAGGACACTAATCTCCCGGCAGAAGTGGTGCAATTTATGCGGGCTTATACCCCTGGGGGTTCACTTTGGTACACACGGCTCGCCTGGGAGCGTGGAGTTATCGACCAACTCACACGACTGACTGATCCAGGGGCGCGGAAACGTTTTTCGCGCATGGTGCGTAAACGTCGAAAAGAATACGGACAGGATTATTGGTGGCGCCCTGGTGAAACGGTGCCGAGAACGTTACCGTTTAATTAGATACAATGCGTATCCAGATAATTAAGGCATATTTATGGCAACACTAACAGTAAGCGACACGAACCCTCGGGTTCAGTACACGGCAACCTCCTCGCAGACGGTGTTTGCCTACGGTTTCCCGATCTTCGAGGATGCCGACCTCAAGGTGTACCAGGACACGACCCTGCTGACCTTGACCACGGATTACACGGTATCGGGGGCGGCCTCATCTTCAGGCGGCAATGTCACCCTGGGAACCGGGGCGACTACCGGCGATATCATCACAATCTACCGCGACCTGGCGGTGGCCCGCAGCTCTGATTA
>Ga0209756_1003145_pt1 | contig 13607 bp, 17 predicted proteins | sample ETNvirenome_6_85_FD_184071 | JGI IMG/M metagenome (GOLD analysis project Ga0209756, IMG submission 184071) | Marine viral communities from the Pacific Ocean - ETNP_6_85 (SPAdes) (version 3) | ecosystem: Environmental > Aquatic > Marine > Oceanic | place: Pacific Ocean | collected 2013-06-19
ACTTAAGTCAAAACCTGACCTACCAACCGGTCAAGTTGAGGCAGGGGTTGCTGGAGACTTGGTAAGTGATAGTCACGACCAATTAGACGCTAAGTATATGGCTAAACTAGAAGACCAATCCACTTTGGATTTGAGTGCAGAAAATCTTGAAAAGGCATATAGTCAATTTAAGGCAGAACAACTTGAGAAGATGGCCTTTGATAAGGTTAAGTCTACTTTCTCTGACCGCTTTAATAATGAGATGGTTTCTAAGACCGAAGAAATTGAGAAGGCTAACTATGATGCAAAAGCAGAAGTTACTGAACTCAAGAAACAATTTACAGACTTACTTGACTCTCTTAAAAATGAGCAAGAAACAGTTATTCGCAAGCAAGAAGAAACAGTTGCAGCACTAAATATCCCAAGTAGCGAAGAAATTGCTAAGATGGATTGGCGAGAGATTAATGCTTTTGTCGAGAGCATTGAGGGGAAAATTTGAGGAGGAATAAAAATGACTTACGTTAATACAATTAAAGATTTAGAAGCAGCCACTTATGGCTATGGATTGAACGGCACAGGAGCAAACTCACTATTGAAGAGTGCAGGTGGAGTATTTTCCATCAACTCTGGATTTGTTGGCTCTAGTGGTGATGCACTTAGTTTGAACGGAACAGCAGGTAGTAATCTTGCTGCTCTTTACAATATGGTTTATGGCCAAAAGGTATGGTCAATGCTTAACCAAGAAATTAACCCACTATCGGTTCTACCTAAGAGGCCATACACTTCAAGTGGTTGGAGAGTAATGACTGCTCGACCTCAAGGTGGTACTGGTGCGGCTTTCTCAGTTAACACAACAACTGGAAATGCAATGGGAAATGCTAGTCCTGATGCGGATTTGATAGGTGGCGTTGGTGAAAACGAAGCACTTGCATCAACATCTCTTGCATCTCTTGCACCGGAATATGCAACTCTTTACATGAACCCAAAGATTGTTGCTCATCAATTCGATTATTCGGAACTTGCCGCAGAAATGGCTAAGATTGATGATGGTGTTGGCGACATACGAAAGTTGATTCGTGAAGATATGGGAACTTTCCATGCTGAATCTCAATCAAAGATGATGGTCATGCCTTTAGAGTTGTATGATAGTCTTGGTGCAGATACAAGTAGTGGACTAATCCGCCAAAACTACACTTCTCTAATGAAGATTGTAAGTTCATTTGCAGAATTAGCAGATACTACTGGTATTCACAATGTTTCCGCATTAGGTGGAACAACTAACTTCGCAACAACTGACGACGATGCTAAGATTATTTACGGAGCAACAAGGAGTGCTGCTTCTTATCTTGATTCCGAAGTTAACTTTGGTGGTAGTTATGCAACTGCTGGTCGTGCGCTAACATTGACTGTAATAAACGCAACAATTCAAAACCTTCGATTAAATGGTGGAACACCAAAGGTTATCCTAACAGGGTATGATACCATACAAGCGATTTCTGACTTGTTACAGGCTCAAGAGCGATTTATCGACACCAAAGAAGTTATCCCAACTCATAATGGAGTTAAGGGTGTTAAAGGTGCAGAAGTCGGATTCCGAGTTTCAACCTATTACGATATCCCACTAATTCCTTGTAAGGATATGCCTGATACCGGTTCATATAGTGGAACTCAATTGTCAGATATGCTACTATTAGATACAGACCATCTTTGGTTTGCAACTATGAAACCAACTCAATACTTTGAGGATGGTATTTCACACGGAAACCCATTCGGTGTTGGAGTTCTAGGAAACAGAGGACTTTACCGTACAATGGGTGAGACAGGATGCACTTTCTTTAAGGGACAGGGGAAAATTACCAACCTTTACTGAGGTGATTTAAATGACTCAACAATTTATAACAATGCTAGCAGACCATAAAGGAATTACCCGCCCAAAGGTTTGTGGCGATGAATACTTTGTGGATTGTTTCGTGAAGATGACTGTTTATCATACAGCAGATGTAATCAATGCTTCCGATGTAGGATTAAGCACAATTACAGCCGCAACAATAACTGGAACAACTGGTGGTGTTTCTGATGGTAGTATGGCGAATGGTGCTTACATTCAAGTCCCTACCGCTAATGTTGCCACTGGTCTTTATACAAGCACTAGTAGTATCAAAATAGTCTTATTTGATAATGATGGTGATTGTGCTGTGCTAAGCGATGCAACTAACATGGATGATATAACATTTAGACTTCGCATTTGGGGTTTAATCTGAGGCGATTACTTTGGCTACATTAACGCTATTAGAACCTACTATTCAAGCGGGGGGAGAATTTACTGCTCTTAATGGGCAGACATTTTTATTAGATTCTCCACAAGAAATCCCTGTTAAGTTAGCAATGCTCTATATGGATGCTCATAATCTTAAAGTCGATTTTACAGAAGTTGATTTTAAAGACATACCAGATGGTATTTTAGAAAATATGGCTATAAAATTGAGTTGTGAAACTAGTGAAGTTACTTCTAAGTTACTTCCAAAGAAATCAACTACATCTAAAATAACTTCAAAAGTTAAGCAAACATTAACTAAGTCAGCGAAAGATGATTCCGAAGAAGTAGTAGAAGAACCTACTATTTCCGATGAGTAATTTTATACGCTTTATCAGTTTAGGCTTTCCCAACGAGAGGGAATATTGTGACCGGAATTGGTGGATGTAGGAGTAGTTTCGCAATTACTGCGGATAAATTAGTTTATACTGGAGAAGGAAAATTAATTAGTATTCATGGATATACAACAGAGACAGATACAGGATATGTAACTCTCCATGATTGTTTAACGCAAGGGGCTTGCGCTGATAGTAATATGGTTGGATTATTGTATGTGGGTTTAGCCTCAGTTGGTGCGGCGTTTGCAGAAGCAGATATGCATGGAGTTATATTTAAAACAGGACTTTATGCTGATGTAACGCATGTTGCTGGAACGGGAACTAAATTTACTGTGGAGTTTAATTGAGGTAATATAATGGCGGCATTAGATAAAGACACAAGATTAGTAATGACTATAATGTATGTAGGCGCAATGGCTGGAATGAATGTATATTTTTATTCAGTATATGGAATAGAATTACCATTTACAGCCTTCACTCATGCAATATTATTTAGTCTAATAACGGTGGGCGTAATAATGATGCAAAAAGCACTATTTGATTTAATTGTTAATGAAAGGTTAGAGATGTGGCTTCTTAATCGCAAGATTGATTTTTATTGGGAAAAGCGAAAGCGTGACGAAAGGCAAAAAGAGAAGATTAGGGAATCTATGAAAAGTAACCGAAGTAATTATTATGCGCAAGGGTATGATGAAGTTTCGGAAGAATTTTTACGGATTGAACCCTAATGGTGATATAATTGCTTGATAGGCTTTTTGGAGTAGATGAACAATCCCTCGCTTACGACCTTTCAAGGGCGCATTCTGCTGATGTCTTTTTTCTAAAGATAAGGGCATGGGCGTGGGGAACTATCTCTACCGTTGCTTTTTTCCTAATTGGGAATATAATGGGAGCATTGGGTATAGACCTTATTGGCGGGGCAATTAATGCTTTAAAGGATGTATTAGGATGGAATTAAATGGCGACATTATTAACCGGCTTTGCTATAATTACAGCGGAAGCGGCGGCTGGATTATATCGCAGACTTCATGCAATTAATTTTGGAGTGTATGGTGCAAGTAAGGTTGGTAAAACTACGTTACATAAACAATTAAGAACTAGAGGTGAAGTGCCTAATATTAAAGATAGAACTAAAGGATTAGGTAGGGCATCAAGAAAAGTAATAAAGATTGATAAAGATTCTAGGACAATTAAAACAGCCGATGTTGGGGGACAGTCACATTTTTGGGAAGAATGGAGAAATGACTTATTGAGGAGAAAAGTTAAATATATTATTTTTATGATAGATGATAGGCATTTATCGGAAGCGTATAATTTAGAACATCATTTGGGCTGGCAGTATTTAGTAGATATGATATGTGACGATTATTGGCGAATGTCTAGAGGTAAGACTAAAAAGAAGAAGGATAAGGATTTCCCCATAGCGGTTGGTATATGGGCTAACAAGTTTGATTTATGGAAGGATAAATATGAATTCAACGGGAATATCGACCATCACCCCATTTTTGAACCGTTCCGGCTCGGTATGCAAAGATTGCAAGATAGAGGCATACCATGCTTCAAATACATCGTATCAGCCAAAACATCGCCGGAGATGGTTTACAGAGGAATAATGACGATGGTAAAGGAGTATTGATAAAATGAGTATGCTATATTCACCAAACATTATAGGACAAAATAATTCAATGGTAAATCCATTAAAGATAAGTGGGAACGCTAGAGTTGCTGGTCCAATTATTAATTATGAATATAAGTCCCTCAATACAAAAAAACAACTAAAAGAACTTAATGGAATATTACTACCTGAAAAGAAACGCTTCTTAATTAAATTCGGATATAAATTTAATATTAGAGATAGGTGTGTTGTTTGTGGAGCGCATCATATTTGGGAACCTAGTGATGTTTTACGACCACCTATACCATTAGCGCATGTTACTAAGGGTAGACCGCTTCAAGGGACTTACTGCCCCCGCCATGCTTCTATATTCAAACAATTAGAAATGATGGAGCAACAAATCATTGCTGAAAAGCATGGGTTAGAGTTTAAAAGGTATATTCCTAGACCTAAACTACCTCAAATTATTAATAAAGGGCCAATAGTAACTTTAACTAAAGAAGATATAATTTCATTAACTGCGAAGGGGTGGGAAATAACACCGCCGGTGGCCGATAATATAAATGCAGAAGAAAAATTAGTATTATTGTTAATAGAATTAAAGGGTAGAATTGGGCAAATTGATGAATTGATAGGTGAATAATATGGGATTAATGGGAACTAGTAACGGAGCATTAGCGAGTCAAATGACTCAACAAAGTAGTAGTAATTTTAAGGCTATGAATAATTTATTAACTTTACAGGATAACCATGTTGAAGAATTTTTCCAATATCATGGTGAAGCATTTTTAACTGAATTTGAAAATATGATAGAAGATATTTTACAAAGAGTTATGGGAGAAATGTTAGGTAAATTACAATTTAAATTAGATGCCGCACAAGGAGATATCTTTTTAGAGAAACAATGTATGGCGGATTACACTAAAATCACTCAAGAGAATATTGATTTAGATATTCAAAAGATATTAGCGGCATCTGTTAATCAAGAAATAATTTATCAAAGGCAAATGGCTAAAAGTCAATATTTAGAATCTCAAGGATTTAATGCTGATAGCGGAAGTATGGCTGGTCAACAAATGCCTAATCAACAAATGCCTAATCAACAAATGGCTGGTCAACAAGCCCCTATGAATATTCAAGGTCAACCTCAAGCGGGTGCAATGAATCAACAAATGGGAATGCAACAACAGGCTATGAATAATACTTCGGGATATCCTGTTGCACCTACCGGTTATGACCAATATAACAATCCTTATTGGATTGACCCAGCATCAGGACAGGCTAGTTATACTCCCCCAAGTAGCGGATTAGGATTAGGTAAAATGATTACTAAAGGGGCGGCTTGGGCTAAATGGTTGGCTTAAGGTGATTTCAAATGAAATTTCTTTGGCTTGATGATAAAATTGAAACTATCACTCAGTTTAATTTAAAGGATAATTTAGGGACATTTATTTTAAATCGTTTTGAAATAGAAGGTCGAATTGACGAATTACCCGATAAGTTAGAAGAAGCCGATGAAGGTATTGAATATACTTCAAGGCATGAATCATGGTTAATTGATAATTGTGATACAAGTTTAAAAGAATTAAAAAAAACCTCATTAAATGAATTAGTTAATAAATATGTAGTTAAACATAATTTCTATGATAAATTAGGAGAAATGCCTGATGATTTTACGTTAGGTGATATTAATAATAGGGATAAAGCGGCAAAATTTATAGGGTCTGCTGATGAAGATATAGACATATTAAGGGGAATTAAGGAAATAAGTAAAACCACAGTGAAATCTTTGTTAAGGGAAATGAGTAAAAACCCTAAAAAGGATGCTGGAACAGACCATGTATTTGGAGCATCTTTTAAGGTTAAGACTGATACTGATAAAAATATAATTAAATTAATTTTACAATATCAAACAGAAGAGCCTAATTTAGATTTATTGGGAACTGAAAACTTTACTTATAAGCCATTATCTAGACCTAAAACTGTTGTTAATGGTAGTAATATAGAAGTAATTAAATTAGATGAGGAGTTTGTTGAGTCATTAAAAACAGCCGATAAAGAAGCCGATATTGGTGGACGATTTTTAGAAGAATATCAAGAATTAAGAAGTAAGGAAAGTGATGTATCTAAAGCAGATATCAATATAAATGAATTACTTTTAGAGGAATTTTTAGAGGGTGAAGAATTGGTGGATTTATTACCGGAGCAAATATTCGACCCATATAATTTATACAATTTACAAATGACTATTGAATTTAGATTTGATAAATTGGGTGAAATATCTCAATTATACGAAATAGATGAGCGCAAAACTTTACCTGAAACTACCATTGATGATAAAACGGGGGAAGAAAGGGAAATTGAGGGAGAAGAAAACCCCAATTACGGAGAACCTATATTGGATGAAAATGGAGAAAAAATTCCTTTGTATGAGGAAGATGATTTAGGTAATTTTATTGAAGTTAAAGTTATCACTAAATTAAAACATTTAGGTAAGTTTGTGGTTAAAAGTCGTAGCAGTAGAGATTCTCCATATAATAGGGCTAGAGATGTTTATGTTAAATCTCTTAGAAATAAATTAGATACTATTGAAGAAGCCATAGATGATATACCAAAAGCGAGTGATTAGTATGGCTAAGTATTATTCCCCTTCTGATTATACTGCAATAAATCCTAATTACGCCACAGGTAATGGGTATTACACTACTTCCTCTAAAGTAGCCGAGTTATTACAAGTTCCAGATTTTGACGCTAATACCACCCCAATGCATTCAGAAGTTGGAGAATTTGTTAAAAGAATGGAAGATTTCATTGATGAAAAAAGTGGAACTTCGTGGAGAAGATTACTTTACGAGAAGGAACATCATAACTTTACATTCGGGATAGGTCATTATCCTGCTAGTGCTTGGAGAGATTATTTAGGTTTTGTGCAATTAGACAGACATGATATTTCTAAGATTGTTAGGTTAGAAGTTTGGCAAGGAAATACATGGGTTAATTTAGCATCTGCTGAGGCATCAGTAACTTTTAATGATTATACGTCAATGATTAACGGAACAACTCAAATTAATCTTAAATTGCCTAATAGTGGCTTAGTATTTAATTTATTGGCGGGGACTACAAATTCAAGATTCGATACCACATATGGTAATAAAACCGCCGCAGAAGAACTTGTTTCACTAATCAACGAAAGGTTTCCTTCAAACACCGCTAGTTTAACGGGAGCAACTGCTACTAAAGCGCAAACAGATAGCACCGGAGCAAAAACAGTTTCGGATTTCTTTTATGCTTCGCTTGATTCCGAGAATTCAAATAAGGTTTTAATTTCCTCTTTATTACCAAGTGATGATGGTGCTAATTGTTCAATTTATCTTAATGGTAGTTCTTCAACTACTTCTGCACACGGTCTTGAGGTGTCTTCTTTTACTGATAAAGAAGACTCTGGTAGGATGAGTGAGTGGTGGAAAATTGATAGAGAGGGGAGAATATTTTTCCGAAATAAGTTCCCTTACATTCAGTTAAATTCAGTTAAGATTACTTATTTTGCAGGTAGTAGTAGAGTGCCGGCAATTATTACTGATATTGCTACTAAGTTAGTTGCTTGTGAAATATTGCGCTCCGACGATGCTACAGTTCTAATTACTGAAAGTGGTAATCAAATATCAGTTAAAGAAAAATATGATTTATTGCGAACAGAAGCGTTAGATATGTTAGCAGGTAAGAAAGAAGGGGTTGTTTTAATTGAGTAAGGTTATGGCTATAATTAAAAGAACAGAAATTATGTATAAAGAACGTAATAAATTATTCATTGAAAGTGGGTTAGGTGATTACGCTTATTCGGATGCAGAAATTGGAAAGTTTATTTCGGAAGCCGTTGATAAAGAAGTTGCTAATAGAATTAATAATGCAGTAAAGGAAAGTGGATTGTAATGACATGGGAAAAGATATTGAAAAATGAAAACGATTTTAATGCGTTATTATTACAAACGCTTAATGCTATGGATGATGTGAAAGATTTCAAAATGCAAATGGATAGTATGCAAGTTACCACAGAAGAACAGGCTGACCAAGCATTTGGGCAATTATTAATTAGATATAAAAACCTCAAAAATCCTTTAGATAAAATGATTGAAAAGTTAGAAAGGATGTGATATTAAATGGATGAAGTAACATATTTTGTTCAACTGTTGAGAAACAATTGGCCTTCAACATCAGTCATGGACACTACTTTAGGTATTGCTACTGCTCATAGAATTAAACCAACAATTCTAGATATTCGTAATTTATCTTCGGGTGGTTCAACTGATGGAACTTCGGGTAAAGTTAGTCGAGGCCAAGCAAGACAATATTCTCTATTAAATAAGTTAAATCCGGCAGTTGGTTCAGCAACTTCTTCCGACCTAATTATAATCTTTGAAGACGGTCAAGATATTGAATATCCTACCATAGATTGGTCAGTTAGAAATGAAAATTATAACTTAACGTGCCACATTAGAACTATTTCGGCGGGTGATACAAGAGCCGCAGATAACATGTATGGACACGATAGGTTAGAAAGCATATATAAGTCCCTTCGATACACGATAGAATCACAGAGGAAAGGTGCAACAGTTACAATTGGAAGCGATTCATTGAAAATGCATCAAATACATTTAGGAGGAAGAACTGAATCTAACAATAAAGCAAAAAGATTGTTGGGATATAAAGTAAATGTAACAATGAAAAGATTCGCCATTTCCGTGTAGGTAAGTAAATAAAAAGGTGAATAAATCATGGCAATAAACGAAGAAATATTTTTAGGTAGTGGAGCAAGTATAACACTTGTTCCAGAAGTGGACTTTTATTTAGAATTACACAGTAGTTCTACATCAACAGTTTTAGCATGTGATTCTGCTATAACTAATAACTTTAGATTTGTAAAGGATTTATATGTTGGTTGTGTTCTTGATATGTATGATTATAGTACATCAACAAGTGTACCTGCTTCTTCACATATTATTACTGCTAATACTGTTAGTGGATTTACAATTTCGCCTGCTCATACTTTAACATTAGCATCAAATGATTTTGCAGTTATTAGAAGTTATAATGCCCCTTGTGCGGGTGAAAAGGATGGTACAACTGCAAGATTAAATGCTGATAATTGGTTGGGATTGGTTGAATCTGCTGCATTTCCTAATGTAGAGACTGAAATGAAACAAATAAATCTTGCTCTTGGTGGAACAAGGAATTTTACTCATCAATATAAAGGAATTAGAACAGCATCCGGTGGTAATATAAATGTTGTAGCCAATCATGGAACTTGGTTATATTATGCTCTAGGACAATGCACTAATATTAATGCTACAATGTCTGCTCAAGCACCTGCAACTCAATTTGTTGGTAATGCGGCTGATGATGTTTATATTGATACTGCTGATGGTGGCGCTCAAGCAGACCACGATGTAACAGAAATGGTTAGCACAGGTCCACTATTTTACAAAACCAGTAATGCAAGTATGGGTTCTAATAAAACTTTAATGCCCCCTGTTTTATTAGGTTCAGATACACATACTAATTTAGAAAAATTAACGAGAACAACTTCGACCGCAAGTGGGAATGATAACCTCATTGCTTATACTTTTGCAGAATTAAATTCAGCAGATTTACCTTCATTCGCTTTAGAACAAAGTATAAGTAAATTAGAATCAAGTAATACTTATGTTACTGGAGATACTGGTATTGCTACTGAATCTCATACATTTACAAGGATTGCAAGAGGTAATAGAGTTAATACTTTAACTATGACTGCTAATGAAAATGAAGAAGTGAAAATAACTATGGATTTAAACACCGGAGCAGTTCATAAATTAGGCACTGATGAATCTTATGAAGCAAGAGGGGGTCAAGCAACAAATACTTCTTTATTTAATTATACATCTTCTGATGATGCAGAATTACTTGAGCCATTCTTTTTCTCAAAGGGTTCATTCAGTGTTTTTGGAGAGCAATATTTAAAAATCACTAATTTGACTTTAACTATTAATAATAACTTACAAGATAAAAGGTTTATTGGAATAAGTTCTAAAGACCTTAAACACGCTATTCCGGCTCAAAGGACTTATGAAATTTCTTTTACTGCGTTAGTGACTGATAATAAATTATTTGAAGAGGTGTTCAATGAAACAGAAGAGACATCATCAGATACTATTGCTAATGGTCTTCTTGATTTAACCTTTGATAAAGATACTGGGGAGCAAATTAAATTACAATTTAAGAATTATCACCTTAGCACTAACACTTGGACTATTCCTGAAGATAGAGGGCCAATAACTGTTGAAGGTACTGTCATGCCGAGAGATTTACATTCTTGTGTAGTTAAAACAGGATGGGTTCTACAAGGGTGATTAAATGGATAAATATTCAAAAAGAAAATTGTTTGCAGAAAACGCTGCTAAGACCGCTAAGGAAGCAGCAAAAGAAGCAAGGGCTAAGAAAGCCGCAGCAAAGAAAGCGGAGGTTAAGGAAGAAAATTCCAAATCTGCTTAATAATATTACATTCCACCAACTGTCTGTCTGTTGGTAAAAGAAAAGGTGGAGAAAAAATGTTAGAAGAAAAGAAAATTGTTAGTGATAAGAGCCTGCTTTTTGCAGCGAATGAGCCGAAATTATTCTTCCTCAAGGTGAGTGAAGATAGTGATGAACATCTGAAGATATGGGTGAAAGAACCAACTTGGATGCAAGTGGAAGCAGCGATGGCTTCTGTAATGAAGATTAATTCTAAGACCCAAGAAATGGATATAGATTTGAATAATCTTTACCATTATATGATTGATAATTTCGTAGAGAAGACTGAGCCGAATTTAGGCAAAGTAGATTTGATTAGATTGAGTCCATATATTGGTTCTCAATTGAAAGAGATTCTTCCGAATCCCCTTCAGCAGTTGACTGGGGATGATACAAAAAACGAAGAATCCGAAAAGTGATTAAAGGCCAATTAAGCGACCCAAAGATTCTATCTTTGGTTATTGTTTACAGCCTTTCTTCTGCGTTAGGTATAAGCCCATTAGAGGTTTATCAAATGCCAGCGGAGTTGGTTATGGACCTACTAGCCGTCCATCGGGAATTCGAGATTATTAAACAAGAAGAGATGGAAAAGGCACAAAAACAAATGAGGTGAATATTATGGCTGATGAAATTATCAAATTAGCAGAGCATATGTTCTCTTTGGCTAAAGTACAAAAAGCCGCTACCGCTGCAACTGATTCTGCTGCTAGAAGTTTTAGTAAAGCCGCAAACGCAGTTGATGGGGCTGGTAAAAAATGGACAATGTTCGGTAGGGTATTGTCTGGAAGTTTAGTTTGGAAATTACAGAATTACCTTCGCTCTGTTGGTCAAGCAATGGATATGTATTATGATAAAAGTGAAAAAATGGTAGAGGCTGCTAATAAGCAGGCGGCAGGATTTTCAGAATTAGTTAACCAATCAGGTGAATTGAGAAAGCAATTAGACTACCTTAAAGACGCAAACCATGAAAAATTAATGGAGACAAATGTAGAATATCAAAATATGTTTACGGCTTTAGAAAAAATAGAGAAGAAAGAAGGCTCAAACTTTAATGCAAGAGAAATAGCCCTAGAAAGGACTAAAAAAATGTATAACGAAATTGCAGAACAAACAGATAAAGTCATAAAATCTGAAGGTATGATGCTTATAGCAACTATGGAAAGAGAAAAAGAAATGGCTGAAATAACTGCGGAAAGAAAAGAAATAAAAGAAAATAGGAAAGAATGGGAAGAACAAGCAAAATGGATAAAGAAAAATAAAAAGGCACTGGAAATGTATGGGGAGGCTCAAGATGTTATATCTAGCCCTACAAGGGGGCGTCTTGGGCCGGGGCGGAAACAAATTGCTGAAAAAGGAAAAACTGGTATTCTTAAGAAAACAGGAAAATCAGAAGAAGAGATGGATAAATTACTTGAATTTCAGAAAGAAGAGTTTACCGCTGTTAAACGACAATGGAGGGGTTTAGTAAATTTTTGGCAGGATGTAAGTATGCTCTGGAAATCAATGAGAAGAATATCAACTAAAACATTTAAGGCAGGCGTAGAGAGGGCTGGAGTTTATCTTAGTGCGGCTAAGAAAGGACTAATAATATTTGGTAAATTACTCTTCACATTTACTCTTATTGCTTTCTTGGTTTTCTTATTAAGAAAGGGTTGGGAATGGATGCGAAAAGAGTGGCCTAAAGGAACGGGCAATTTTATGGAAAGCGTAAAACTTGTTTTATTAGGTTTATGGAAAACTATAGTTTATGTCGCTGAAGGACTGTATTATTTTGGAATGATATTTATTAATTTAATACAATTAATAATGGCTTTATTTAGTGGGGAAAGCGATAAAGCGACAAAAGCAGTTAGTAATATAAGTAAGAATATAGGAAATATGGCTATAAGTCTTTTATCTGGATTGGGTAGTTTATTAGTTGCTGTTACAGGAGTATTTATGGCAGGGTTGGTGGGTTTTCTTAGTAATCCTGAAAACTTTAGTAAAGTTATAGAAGCATTTACAGGGATAATAAATACATTACCAGAACTCATGAAAGGTGTTATGTCTTCATTATTTGATGAAAAAACAAGTGGATGGACTAAACTAATTACTAGTGTTATTACAGTGGCACTATTGAGGTCTTTTGCTTTAGCAATAGTTCCAGTTCTTGGTCCAATTGTAGGTCCAATTTTAGCCATAGCCGTAGGGGTAGATGTACTTACGAGATTAATTACAGGTAAGGGAATTTGGGGTTTGATTAAAGGCAAGGAAGCAGTCGCAGCCACAGGTGCTAATTTCATTACAGGTGGTCCTACTTCTCTGTTAGTTGGGGATAACCCCGGTGGAAGAGAACACGTTCAAGTTACCCCATTATCTTCTCCTAATATCAATGGACCAAGAGGTGGAAACCATATCACAGTTAATGTTCAGGGCAGGGTTGGTGCATCAGATAGAGAATTAGATGAAATTGCTAAGAAGATTGGAAATAAAGTATTAAAGAATATTAGTAGAAGTACATCTGTACCAGTGAGGTTCTGAATATGGCAATAACACACGATGTTTTTCTTAGTCTTGGTAGAAGAAATGCCGGTAATAATATGACGGATGCCATTGCTTTACAGGCAGAACAAATTGTAATAACTACGAATAAAGTAGCCCCAACATTCCCAATTCCAGCGTCTGGTTTCATAACAGGGGAATCACAAAATATTGGTATTGATTTAGGGATGGCTACAAAGAGTATGTCTCTTAGTGGTGTTATTACAGAGCAGAGTATCAGTAAAACTCATACTGCTTCTGCAATGACTATGGGAGCCATTGAAGTTGCTCAATT
>Ga0209756_1003147_pt1 | contig 13604 bp, 15 predicted proteins | sample ETNvirenome_6_85_FD_184071 | JGI IMG/M metagenome (GOLD analysis project Ga0209756, IMG submission 184071) | Marine viral communities from the Pacific Ocean - ETNP_6_85 (SPAdes) (version 3) | ecosystem: Environmental > Aquatic > Marine > Oceanic | place: Pacific Ocean | collected 2013-06-19
AGCGTAGTACCAGAAGAAGCTAGCTGCTGAGCGCCCAGGAACCTTCTGGGCAGGATCTTCCACGCACAGGTCAACCAGCACTTTTGCACAGTCTTTGAGGGCGGCGTCAGACTCTTTTCCAAGGAAACTTTCCGCCCTGCTAAGGAAATCAAACGCGCTCCTCGCTCGTTTTTCTCCCTTTGGCTTTGGCGCGGGGCCTTTCAGGATGTTGTTCAACAGCTTGAGCTGACCGTCTAGGCTTAGCTGCCCCCAATAGTACTTCTCCGCTCCTATGATGTGGGGTCTTCCCTTCTTAGGATGTACTCTCTCGACCCACTTTCCAAAATACTTCATTAGAGCTTGCAGGAGGCTGGTATCAGCTTCCACACAAAACCTGAGGAGGTGGGCTACAGGCTGCTGCTTTGAGTTTTTGATAAGGAAGAGGACCTGTTGTGCGCGACGAACCTCCACATTCCATTTTTGTATTTCTGCCTCATTCTCCTGATTAGAGAGCTTGTCCTCAGCTTGACTTACACGCCATTTAGCTACTCTTACCGCGTCTTCCTGCGTCCCGTAATCCTCTCCTACATCCATGAAGATTTGGTACAAGCTGTCGAAGCCATGGGAAATGAACCCGCTTTTCTCAAGGTACGCCGCGTACCTCACAACCTTTACGACAGGTTCAACCCCGTCCTGAAAAGCAGCGTTGAGGAGGTCATAGCCGGGGGCATTCGTTTCGATGCTCTTCCCGAGCTTATACAGATCCCGCATTTTCGTTTGGGACCATTCAATCTGCTGCCTTGCCCTCTTCGAGTATCTAAGGGCATTGTCTCCCCCAAGGAACTTGTGCCATGACAGGGCATTTTGAAAGGCTCCTTTCACCCTACGGATAGCGCCGTTGGCAACTTGGATTTGTGTCTTGTCGCTTTTTGTTAGACAAGGAGCATCCCCAAGCTCTGGGTCTGCGGAGTCCAGCACTCGCTGAAGCTCCCCAGCCTCTTCTGGCACCCACGAGTAGAAAGGGTTGTCTCCCTTCGCTGTGTAGGGGGGAAAAGGCGAAAAGTCTTGTTGGAGTCTCTGCCTGAACGGGTCCAGCTCTCCCTTCTGGACAACAAAGCCCCTTACCGTGCCATCAGGTAGCTCTAGAAGAATCGCATCGCTGGGTTCCAGCTTGTCTGGCCTACTGCGCCCAGGCGCAGGAAGCCTACTTCGGGGGTGCAACTCCCCAGAAACCCCCGCTTGCTGCCTCCCCATTGTTTTGTCTGACCGTGTAATCCATTTCTTGCGCTGCCGGATGTTAGCTGGCCATTGTGTGCTAAGGCGAACCAGTCTCACCCCGTCCGGTAGGGCTCTCCCGTAGTGTTCATTTTGGGCAGAGGGCACAAATGAAGCTTCTCCCGGCTTGATGCTTCGGGCCTCTAGAATGAGACCGTCAGGAAGCTCCTTTCTGCCCTGCCTATACGGGGTCATGTTAGCAAGGGCATGGAACCAATCCCCCGAAACTCGTCCCAGCGAGCCCAGCAGCTCCAGGTCGGAGTACTTCAGCCACACGGGAAAGGTTCGCTTCTCCGACTTGATGGCAAGGACATAAGCCTTCCCGTCGATGGGGTTTCCGCACTCCGAGAGTCGGTCGGGCGAAGAGCGGGGCCTGTCAGGAACAATCCTGAAAGCAGCGTCCTGCTGCTTGATTTGATCTGGAAGGGACAGCGACGGGAAACGGGAGGGGCCAGCCTCCTGTCTCTTCACTCGCTTGACTCCGGCTTTCTGCTCCGCCCGCTTCTCTTTCCTTCTCTGGGGTGGCTCTCCCTTCGGGACGGTTACTGGAACGGAAAGAATGGCCTTCTGAAGGGCAATGGCTTTTTGCCGGGAGAAATCATAAGGAAACCCCCCTTTTATCTGACCCTTCACGAGAGCTATGAAGGCCTTTCCTTTTTTCCTTTTCTTCCCAGGGGGAAAATCAGCCAAGGTAGTGAGAAACGCAGGGTCTGTGCCGGTAGCAAGACTTTCTATCCCCTTGACCGTTCCCTTGATATCTTCCATCAGCCTGGAAGCATCCCGTTTCAGATCGTCTACCCTGCCCTGGTCCCTCTCGAAGGGGGAGAGAACAGTCTCTCCAGGGTCGGCAAGCCGCCTCTCGCGGTGAGTATATTGAGGGTCATCCCTGTACCTATCAATCTTTTCCCGGAGAGCCTGAGCATCTACTTCCTTCCTCCCCCACGTAAGCATGGCTCCTTTGAGCCAGTTTACTCGCTTCTCAAGTAGTTCTTCCGCATACTCCAGCCACTCCTGTTGAGATCCCTCAGCCGCTTCCATTTCCTCCTTTGACCATTTGGGGTTTCTTCGGATTCGGGGGTTGGACCTCACAGGGCGCAAGTCACGGGCTGACCTGCGTTCCCCGGTCTTTCGATCATCAAACTGAACGTCCACCATACCGGCTGGCCGATTAGCTTTTACGGTCCCCATCCTTCCGTTGAAGAGAACCCTTTGGCCTGGGCGCAGAGCCATATTACTGACTCGCCGCTACTACGCACCGAATAGCAAAGGGTCCACCCGCTGCAGGGCAGATCACCGCCACTGACAACACATTAGCCACTACCCGAAAGTTGAAAAAAGCAGGGGTATTCAAGAATACGGCGTTGGGGGTGTTCAAGCCGATAAGGTCGGGAACCGAGACACCAGCAAGCGTAATGTTGCTAACCGCGAACTGGGGCGCAAAAGTTACCCCGAGCCCTCCTCCAGTCTGTTCAATCCAGATAAAGGCATTGGGCAGATTATTGCACTGGATTTGCATCGCTGCCTGGACAGTAGCGAAGTCACCGTTAGCGAGCGAAAAAGTCCTGTCGAGGACGGTTTGCGCCGACGCAACGATATTAGAGCCAGTAGTGGGGAGTCTAATCAGGGGCATGGACTTTCTCTTAGTAGTACGCTGCTTCCCAGTTTATGAGCGGGAGGGGAGTAGCAGGAGGCACAGGGGCTACCCCAGGCCAACTATTTACATCCTTGGTAAAGGTTATATCCACTGCCCAATACCTCGCGGGAGTTCCCTCCCCCAAAGGAGCAAATACCAGCACAATGCTGTCTGGTTGGCTCACCCCTAGCATAAACTCACTCGTGATTTCCACAGGCGCTGTGCATCTGACCACGGTGTTGAGAGCTGTTCCTGGAGGGACACCAGGGTTCGCTGGGACCACAGGAGGAGGGGCCTGATGCATTCTGGCAAACTTGATATTGGAAAACTCCTGGGCTGAGCAGATCATGGTGTCCAGTACATCCGCAGCGGAAAGTCCGTGAAACTGCATATACAGCCGACCGCCCTTATTCCAGATGGGGATTCCAAACTTGGGGCCTCCAATAGCAGAACGCAAATCTGGGCGAAGGTCGAATACAGGAGTCCTAATCGTACTGGTGTACTGGGTAGCTCCCCCTCCTGCTACCCATAGCAGATCCTGCATTTCGGAAGTCCACAGCGAGGCGGGCATGCCTGCTGGGGGAGCAGGCATGGGATCTGTGGAGTTGGGATTCCAATAGGGGTCGGCCACTATCGCCGTCCAGGAGCGGAGAAGTTCCGGGGGCCTCGCATTTCAAGACAGACGAACGTGATGTCGATTCGCAGTGCGGCTTGAAGGGGAGTGATGCCGCAAATGAGGGAGGCTCCTTGGTCAATGTTGTACCCATGGCCACCGATCTCCCCAGGATTTTGCATGGTTCCCACTACCTCGTCAGCCAACCGAGCTTGAGTCTGAAGCCGGTCACCAGTCGTGTACTCTGTACGGAATAGGTACTGGAGGTTCATGTTCTGGCTATTGAGGGAGTTGGCTCCACTCAGGTTAGCCGTGAGGACAGCCGCCCCGTTGATGGCAATGAGCCTACAGGGGATATCAAACTGAACAGTCCGAGTAGCCTCCTGGTTGACCGCATAGTCAGGGTCTGTTCCGATGATGCCAGTGCTGTAATAGCGGACTTGATACCCAACCGCAGGGTTGGTGCTGTACCAGGGAGCGGTCGGGAAAAAGGGAAACCGAATAAACGGAGTCTGACCCGCTCCACCAAGCTGGTCCGACGTGGGCATTGAGATAAGTGCAGAGCGATCAACCGTCATGGGGGCCTCTTAGCCAGGGAGTTAGAAAGTCCTTGTCATCATATCAGTCTCGGATTTTCTGGCCACCGTAGACGAGAGATGAAGGGCTACAAAATAGAAAGGAAAAGGAAAAACCCCGCCAGGAAATCCTGACGGGGTTTTTGAGTGAGTCCAAAGGACAGAACCGAAGTTCCTTAGCCAATCTCGATGACTGACTTGTAGTAGCCCAGCAGCACGACGCGAAGAGCGACTGCGGTACCGAGCGCAGCGGTGTGAACACCAAACTGGCATTCCACTGCAAAGGTGGACGAACCGGGGAGAGCAACGGGGTGCTTCCGGTACATCCAGATTCCACCGTTGCCGTTGTTCATGGCACCGAGCGGAGTAGCAGCAGCAGTCGAAGCGATTGCTCCGTACACACCACCACCGGCACCGGCCAGCATCACAGGCGCGATGAAAACCTGAGTTTGTGTGAAGTCCCAAACCAGAATCCCGTTATTGACGACATTCTGGAGGTCAGGGACAGCACCAGCGGCGGCAGCAGCCTGCACAAAGGGCAGACTCATCGTACCGTTGTTGGCGGTCATCGCCATGACCTGGGTGGCTACGCCAAAAACGTCGTAGGCCTGCCCACTAGGAATGCGACCGCCCTCTTTTAGGTTGGTCTCACTTACAGTCATTCCAGCAGCCCAGCCCTGACCAGTTTGGCCCAGCGGAGTCGTGAAAAGACGGTTGTTGGTGTTAGCGATGGCACCAGCCACGAGTTGGCTAGTCGAATAGAGGGTAATCTCACCAAAGCGGAAGAGATTGGAAGGTTGGTGCTGGGGGACACCGGGAATGGGTCCGGCACCTGGGGTTACAAGCGGATGCATTGTTTTACCTTGTTTATGGAGGAAGGACCCCCCTGACAATCAGGGGGGTCGAGATGTGAAAGGGTTAGAAGATATCGTCGCCAGCAAAGAGCATGGCACCGTAAGAGCTATGGGCTCCATTGGGACCGTTTGCTCCCGCACTAACTGCATTCCCACTAACATGTTGCGGATGGAACTCGGGGGCTCCTTCCTGAGTTGCAACACTAAGGTTGTAGGTGTGGATAGCGTTTTGACGGAGCTTACGAATGAGGGCAAGCCGCTTGCGAGGAGGCATGGCAGCAATCTGCGACACACGCTTCTGTCCAAGCACCTTGATCATCCATCCCCAGCGATGTCCCCGGCGACCGGCGAGGTGCGAAGCACCCTTACGGGGTCCACCGTGAGCGGCAATCCGCTTCGGACAATGGCCAAATCCTTTCTGGAACTCGGGAGCGCCAGCAATCAGAAGCTGTCCTTCAGTAGCGTCGAAATCAGCGCCACTGTAGTAGGCATCTGCCAGACTTGCATCGGAGTAGCTTTGAGAGAAGTTGTCCATCGTCAGAGGACCAATCTCGTAAGCCATACCATCGCCATAGCCATAGTTGTCGCGGCCAATACCACCGAACACTCCAGTGTTGTCCAGAGCAAGGGCACCGAAGTTGTCCAGAGCAAGGGCACCGAAGCCGCCCAACTCTTCTTCAGCCAGAGCAAGATCATCTTCGCTGACAGCCAAAGCACCGCCGCCGCCCCAGCCTTCCTGGGATTGCAGAACAGCACCTGCAACAACCATTCCTGCTGCCGCAGTACCCAGCAACTTGCTGGCCGGACCACTCGTGCGAGCCGCAACAAGGCCGGTCAAGAGCCCGCCAAGCGCGCCGATGGTGAACGTGGGAGCCATGCTGACCACGGGAGCGGTCTGGATGGGAAGTGCCCAACTTTGGTCACGAATCCAGCGAACGCCGTAGTACCCAACCGCACCAGCCGCTCCGAGAGAGGCAACGTGCATCGCCGCAGGAGCAAATCCTTGCATGCGCGGATTGTCCAGAGCCAACGCTCCGAAGGTACCGGGACGGGGGTTGTTCACGAACCTGCCATCGGGACCGCGAGCTTGTTTTGATGCCTGACGACTCTTCTTGGAACGGCGGGGCTTGCGGTCTGAAACGATCTGCCGACCCCAGGACTTTGCGTTCCAGGGCACAGGAGCCATGTCGTAGAAGCTAGGCGATCCTGCGGCCCAAGAAGCCTTGATGGCCTTGTTACGGTCTCCCTGTTTCCAGTCCTTCTCCTCGCGGATAGCGATCCGGCGCTTGTTGATGCCCCGGATACCAGGGATATCTACGATTTGGTAGCCCTTCCTTCCGAAGGCCTTGTAACCAAGGCGCTTGTTCTTCTTGCGGTGCAAGTAGTAACGCTTCGCCTTGGAGCCCTTGATGCGGGTTTGGTAGCTCGAACTGTAACGCTGGGCTGGCTTGCCCTTGCCTCGCGGGACGTATCGGTACGAAGTCTTGTATCCCTCCAAGGCGGCAAACTCATCAGCAATGGCATCGCGGGCACGAGCATAAGCCTCTCTGTCGGCTGGGCTCTGCTTGGGAAGCGACTCGTAGAACTCTTTCCGCTCCTCCTTGGTCATCGCCTTCAACTTCTCATTGGGAGGAGTGCGCTGGAGGCGAGGATCCCGACTCAACTTGGGCAGATGCTTCTGCCCTTCCCAAAGAGCAACGACATCACGAGGGGACATCCCTTCCTGAACTACGAGACGCGCCAGCTTGTTGAAGCGGCGACGATCATTTGGGTTGTCGAGGGCGAGTGCTCCAAACATAGTATTTACCTTTTTCCTGGGGTTGGTAACAAGGATCGCCCCGGAGAGGGGCAGAAAATCATTGGACATAGGTTCCTGCCTTTTGCAGGCTTGCCAGTAGACCATCACACCCTAAGAAACTTGAAGCAAGGGGCTGAACCCGATACCGTGTGCTACACCCTGTGCTACAAAGGGAAGGAATATGGCCAAACACCTCGTCGGACATCATCTTCTAAGGGTGAGAATAAGAAAGAAAATCTTTGAAGCCCTAAGGGATGCAGCCGAAGAAGAAGCCCTAATGACCGGCGAATATGTGACTGTGAGCGACTTGGTTAGAGCAGCTTGCTACAACTACCTTCTAATGAGGGAGGCCATGCAGAACCTAGAAAACCTTCCCGAGCCTGAGTTTGAGGAAGAAATCCTGATTATCTCTACGCCAATGCTCTAATCAGTCACGCCTTCCACAGGGGCTTTATAGTTCCCCCCGGCTATCCACATCCTCCCCCCTGAGCCCACGGCCAAAATCGGGTATTTCCCACTTTCTTCGGCCATTTTGTGGATGTAATAGCTGGGACCATCTTCTTTCTTGTGCGTATGGTAGACCAGGGCTGTCATCAAACCGACTGGCTTTACCATCACATTAGGGTAATCAGGCTGTTTTCCGTGCCGACCTCCCGTGAGCATGGCCAAGCTCCCCAAAGACTGGGCAGGCATGTCGTTATTATCCCAGAACCTTTCCACTACCGTAGGAGTAGCAGAGGGATCTAAGAGCAAATAAAGGCGCTGGTCGGGATGGTCTGGGTCGTAGGCTAAGTGGGAGTTGTTCGCCACAGCGCGAGAAAACTCGATCATCCGGTCCCTTTCTCTTCGTGGATGGACGTGTCGATTGGGTCGGGGGGCACGAAAATGAATCCTTGCAAGCCTCCCACACTCAATCAAAGTTGCTGGATAGTCGTCATCGTCCCAGTCTATAAACCGCGAAGGCTGGATTCCCCAGTGCCAGTCCTCATAAAGTTTCTTGCCCTTCTTTAGGTCGCCCACGTCCTTGGGGCTAACAGTCTCAATCGAGGGCTGGTACTGGGTCGGCTTGCGGTCCTGGCGCTTGGTTGGAGGGCTCAAAGCCCGCCTGAAATCTCCCCTCTCCAGCGACTGGATCTCACCAGCCCAGTAGGCATCCACCTGCTCAGGAGGCACATGATCCGGCGGTGTCGGCGCACGGTTGTAGTCGATGTCCGTAGAATAGAAGGCTTGCGCCCTCTGAGCCTCTTCTGCCCTTCGCCTGATCGTTTCGAGAATCACATCTGGATAGTGTTGGCTCATGTTCATGCTCTCCTGCGTTTGCCTACGACGTAACTTGTAAGCATCAGTGCTACCCCCGCCCCTATTGAATAAGTAAGCAACTTTACTCCCTTTTCGATTCCTTCTCTCTGACCGGCCTCGAGATCGCTCAGGAGCTTCGTCTGAACCCTATCCCTGGCCGCGAGCTGTCTATCGAGATTCTGGGAGATGAGCTGCTGGTCAGCAGCCGCTCTACTTGAGAAGGCACCCTCAAACAGGGTTCTAAACTCCTCGTACTTACCAGTAGCAAAAGCCCCCTGTACCTTCGCTTTACCTGCATTGGCTGTGCTTACCCACGCTGCTACACCCGTAATAAATGCTGCGGGAAGTGTAACTACGGACTGAACCCAGGGAGGGCTAGCCGATGCAGCCGTTAGGGCGCTGGACGTAGCCCCAAGTATAGGGGCAGCGGCGGCGCTGGACGCTGCGGAAATGTTATTTCGCCTTACTGACTGCTCAAGAAGAGCCAGTGCCCTTGCTCCCCACGCCGCTTCTTCCAGGTTTTGGTTGATGGCTTCTTGGCGGATAAACTCGGCTGCTTCCTTGAGGTTCTTCGGAGCGGGCTTACCCGCAGTCCTAGCAGCAGACTTCGCCCAGCCGATGAGGGTGCTGTCAATGGATTTAGCTTCTTTTCCTTCCGCCTTGAAAGGAATAGTTTCTATTTGGGTAAAACTGGTATAGGGGGCTACTCCAGCCGCGTATAGAGCGTTGATGCCCCCGTAAATAGTTGCTCTTTGCTCGGAATCTCTCAACCTTGAAGCGGGCCTTCTGCCTTCAGCAAGAGGATTGAGGGCTCGGGAGGCGGAAGTCGGTCCCATCTTCTTTCTTTCCGCCCAGGGGTACTTCACTCTCCACAACTTTGCTGCGTTTGCAATGGAAGGGTGAATCTGTTTTACGTCCCTAAGCTCCGCAGCCTTCACATCCTTCCGACCGGCTCGCTTTTCCCTGGACTTGGCCCAAACCCCACCCCTTTCAGCCTTTTTCTTTAAGGTTTCCGCTCTCTTAGTTTTGCGCTTGGCCTTCTTTTCCTTGCGCTCCTTGTTTACTTCCTCCCACCAGTCCCCAATCCTTCCGTCATAGGTTCCGTAGTGGCTGTACTGTGAAGGTTGAAACTGCATGACTATGCCTGGGCTTCCTTGGTCTTGGCTCGGAGAAAGCTAAATAGTTGGATAAGGACCGCGCTCCCCAGCACTACCACTACCAATCCTCCTACCTTGCCTGCTCTGAAAAGAGCCTCGGTCTCACGAGCTGTCCCCGCTCTGGTCTTCACTGCGGCAAGCTCTGCTTGAAGCTCGTTGATTTGAGAGGTGTAGTAGTTCCGGGTAAGTTGACTCTTGGCTTTGGAGCGAAGATCCTTGTATTGGGCCAACTTTGCAGTCAGGACCGCTTCCTTTTCTCGGGGATCTTGTCCTGCAAGCAGGATGCTCAGAGAAGGAGCGGCTTGATTCAGGTATTCAAGGTACTTAGAATAATCATCCGCAGTAGACTCTTGGGTGGGCTCCCCTGAAGCTGGAGCCGACCCATAACTGAAGTCGGAGGGAATGAACCGCACCCTACTTCCAAGGTTTGGTTACGAGCAGGACCGTCAATAGGCCTGCTACGCCCAGTCCCACGAGTACCTTGGTGTTGCCTCCCATGCTGGCCATTTGTGCTTGGAGGTTCGCAAGCCGCTCTTGGCGCTTGTATTCCTTCTCAGCGGCTTGCTGCTCAAGCTCATACATTTTTTCCTGGTGCTTCATGGCAGCAGCTTGTTGCTTCTGGGTAGATTTTGCTCCGATGATGCCCACCCCGATGTCACTGGCAACATCAAAAGCCTTGCCCGCAACATTATCCCAGGAGAACCCAGCACCCGTGGCACCTTCAGCACCCGTGGCACCTTCAGCAGCCCCTGCACCCAATGAAGGCCAGGTAAACCCGTAGTCACCGTAGTGGGAGCCGGGGGCATAAGTACTCAGCATCCTCTGTGCAGAATAGCGTACTTCTCTGTCTCGATGGCTGGTACCACTGTAAACACTTGGCTGAAACATCTTAGTTGCCCCACTTTTTGATTGCCAAACCGCCCAGCAGCAAAGCTATCCCGATTCCTGCGACCGGCATCCAGGGGAAGGGGGGTTGGGTATAGGTCAGTGAACCATTGCCTGAGGTATCCGTTTGGTCAGTTGGGAGAGCTTGCTCTTCAACTTGGGGACCGAAAAGCTCCAAAAAGGTCGGAAGAGCCTGTTTTACGAACCCCGCAGCTCCCGCTCCCGCCGCTGATCCCCGAGCCGCAGCCTCTTCGGGAGTAAGAGGTTCGCCATTAGAGCCAGCCATCGTCCCCCGCAGGTTGGCCCAGAAACTGGAAGCGTCGTTATCCTGCTCCTCTGCCTTTCGAGCTTGTCTCTCTGCCAACCAATCCGCTGCCCTCCCCCCATACTGGCCCGATCCTGCTTGGGGAGAGGGAAGCTCTTGGGTGGCACCAACAACGCCTTGCGTGGTGGCCTTTCCATAGTCGGCAGGCAGTCCACCGAAAGAAGCGTTGCCAAAGTTTTCGTACATTATGAACTCACCAAGTTTACTGCGACTCCTGCCAAAAACCGCGCACCGGCCTCCTTGGTAGGATCATCCAGAAGGCTGTTTCCCTGCCATTCAGGGTTCCAGTCTCCCATTTTGCTCTGTAAAAAGACAGCTACTACATCTGGACCCGCTTCTGTCCCCGCTTCGCGCAGATCAGCATAGTGGTCTGCGCCCATCTTCAAGTAGGTTCCAAGTTGTCCCACCAGAGGAAGGAGTTTAGCTGTGTTGATTCCCATAGTTACCTCCGTCCCAGTAATAGTACAGCACCTACTATACCAAGACCGATAACGTAAGGGTTTTTCCACAGTGGGTCAGATTTCGCTGCCAGGACAGTAGATTGAGAGATCAACTCCTCAAAGGCTACGTCTGTAAGTTGAGGCGTTTCCGCAGCCAACTCTCCTTCTGCCAGCCATGCTTCGGCCTTGACACTGGAGGAATCTCCACCTTCCGCTGCCTGTGCTGCTGCTTCAAGGCTTGCTTTCACTGAAGCCTCAGCAGCGGGGTCCACAAACTCTTCCGAAGAAAGATTAGCAGAAGCCTCAGGATTGGCTTCAATAGCTGCGTCTTCAAGCTCAGCAGAGACTTTTTCTACGTTTTCTTCCATAGCATCAGCCGCAGAGTCCTCAACCACTCCCCCAGCGTTGGCTTCAGCCTCCAGTGCTGACATGTCCTCAGACAGGGTTTCAACGACCGCCCCTTCTACTGCCATTCCTGGGTTGATGCCGACGCATTCCTTGTTTGCGTACCTCACCATGGCCCGTTTTGCATAGGACCGAAGACGATGGTGGTGGGCCTGTCTGCTTTCTCTCTTCCTTTTCGGAATCCTGGCGGAAAGGCTACGGACGATAGCTACGCTAACTCCAGGCTCAATGACGGGCTTTGCCGCTTCTAAAAGTACAAGAGGCTTACGGACAACCGACGCCTCTCCCTGGGACAATCTCTTGGGACGAGATTTATCTCTTCCGCGATTCAGAAGAATGTAGCGTCTTCCAAGAGCCTTCTTCTTAGCGTCCAGGGCGCGAAGGTTTGCAAGCTCCTTAGCTCTTGCCATTCCTGGCTTCAGCTTAGAGATTCTAGCTTTCTTCTTTACGATAGCCTTATTGACCAAGGGAATAGTGGAAGCGATAGCTCGTTTTTGTTGCCTGCCTTGTAGGGGGGTTACCCTTATTTGGCCAGCAGGGAGAACTTTGGCCTCGCTGACTGCCTGCTTAGCTTTTGCGGCAGTCACCATGCTCGCAAGTATCTGAAGCTCTGACTTCAGGGCGCGTTGGGCTCCAAGCTTCTGTTGCTTATTGGGGATGGAAGCGGTAGCCACTTCAAGCTGCTGGACTCTATGGCGCTGAGCCTTCATTTCATCTCTCAGCCTTGCTGGAGATTTGGACATCATCGCAGAGGCTCTAACAATGGCCCTCTTTTCAGCTATCGCCCTGCGCCTCAGAGCCGGGCTAGGGCGTCTACGTCGTCTTAGTGCAGCCACAGAAAACCTCCGTGGATTTCAAATACCCTTTACTGACCAAAAGGGAAAGCCAAACCGCTAAGCTACGGTGCTACATTACAACCCTTCTTCCAATAAAATGTCCATGAGCAGGTCTGTGGCTACAGAAGTGGTTCCTATGTGACCTCTCACTGCCGAGATAGAGATCAAGCATCTAAGCTCAGCTATTAGGTCGTCGATGGTAACATCGGTGCGAGAAAGGTTTTCTACCGAGACGTTATGGCTCTCCTTCAGCATGTCCTTGATTTTTGAGGCTCGTTGAAGAATGGTAAAGGATTCGGGAAGATCCTTTTCCTCCCAGGAAGCTCCTGGTCCGAGAAACTTTTCTTGCGCGGCGCTCATAGGTTGTACCCACACATCCATGCCGCTGCGCCGTAGATCCACTCAAACTGCCGCATTGGTTGGCCTTCATCGCAAAGCCTGTAAGCCTCCTTCCACAAATGGGCTTCCGTAGTCCCCTTTCGAGCCCCACCTGCGTCGGTGGAACGCATTGTCCTTCCTATCTGGTCCTCCTGCACCTTATCAATGACGTTTGCCGCAAGCTCCAGCACTTTCAAGAGCTTGTCGTCCCGTGCAATAGCGGCTCGGTACCCAGTATCAGCAAAGTTTTGGTTTTGCCGATGTTGGTTCTGGATAGCCAGCCCGTGGGCATGCTCTACCCTTCCAGGTGTAACAAACTCTTCAAGCTCAATATGACTGCTTCCCACATTACCTCCGTGGGTAATCCTAACGACATTTGGCACATGTGTCAGTCTTATTCTTCCCCTTCTACCTCTTCTTCAACCTCTTCCTCAAAAATAGGTGCTTCCGACTCGGGAGGAAGGGCAAAACCGGCCCTTTCCAGGGCTCTGTAGTAGTTTTCCTCGTCCTCTTCAGCCTCATAATCCTCCATGGTGAAAGAAGAGCCAAGCTGGAGGTTGGTGATCATGGACTTCATGTCCAAGGAGTTTTCTGGCCTCCAAAGAAGCTCCAGTTTTGGGTCACCTACCCTACCTACGTAAACAAAGGTGTCCTTACGACGCTTTGCCTTTTGGCCCAACCACAGAAGGACATCCTGCATAGCCATTGAGAGGACTTGCCCTGGAGTGCTTTCTCTCCCGGTAGGAACAAAATCACAGTCGATGTGGGAGTTTCGCCTAATCATCATGACCCTGTTGTCAACCCCTTCTGGGGCCATCCACAACACTACTTTTCTAAGCTGAAACCCCGGCTCCCCTGCCTTAGCCAATGCTGGAGAAATCCGGTAGCCCGGTAGCTTCTGCCTGCGATACATCTTGCACATAGAAGAAGACGCGGGAATGGTGCTTTTGTTGCGGCTTTTGCGAGATTTCTCCATCCCTGAAATGATGTTCGCAAACTCTTCCCTGCTCAGCCCTTCCTGCTCTCGGGCTTCAATCTCCTTAGCCTCAATCGTTGAAACAGGGGCTCTCTCCCCAAATCTAACGAGGGGATAGTCTTGCGCCCTTTTAGCAACCCACGCTGGAGAAAGCTCGTCCTGGGTAATCGTGGCAG
>Ga0209756_1003150_pt1 | contig 13594 bp, 32 predicted proteins | sample ETNvirenome_6_85_FD_184071 | JGI IMG/M metagenome (GOLD analysis project Ga0209756, IMG submission 184071) | Marine viral communities from the Pacific Ocean - ETNP_6_85 (SPAdes) (version 3) | ecosystem: Environmental > Aquatic > Marine > Oceanic | place: Pacific Ocean | collected 2013-06-19
ACGCCACCTGATCGCCATGCGGGTCACGACCCACCACGGCACGCGCACCGACAAGCCTTCGCCCGTATAGAGCAGGGTCAATCGATTCCTGTTACTCATGTTTGATCTCCTTGCAAGGCGTCCAGCCTATTGCCTTTTATCTCCAACATTTTATCTGCTCTCAGGTTACCAGCCTGAGAGTCATTGTCAAGTGATTTAATTCCTATCCCAAGGTGGCAACGGATTTCCGTTTTTCCAATCGTGCTCGTACCGTCCACGCATGGCTTTGATAGTCTCATACGGCACACCATGAGTGTTACGGATAGCCAACTGCTCGTCGCTCAGCCCAGCGTCGAACATATCCACGACAATCAAACGAGCGTCCTTTCGGAGCACCATTTGAATGTACGGCTCCATTTCCCAGCGACACGTAAACGTGTTAGCTACAGCCACACTCACACCATCACTTACACAAGCCTTGACGGCCCCCTGACACTCCGCGTGCGCCTGTGGAAGCTTAGTGGGATCAAACTCATAAACCCCATCACGCATGAAGTAATCATCAGCCGAGTACACCGCTTGGAAGAAGCGGTTAACATCCAGCATACTTGCCAGCAAATTCTTGCCACTACCGGGCAAGCCACGAATCAAAATCAAATCAGCCATTTATTGTTTCCTCCAACGTTTTACCTACACTCAGGTTACCAGCCTGAGTGTAGGAGTCAAGTGATTCTCAAAAAGGAGTGTAGAATCGGTAAAGCTTTTCGGGCTAACGGGTAGTGACCGCTCCCCCTACTCATACTCTTTCCCTTACGCATTAGGTCACTACTCCCGATGCATTTAGTATGCTAGCTAGTCTCCAGACGGGGACAGTGCCCCAAGGGGAATTGAACCCCTAGCTTTTCGCCCGTGGAATTCGCCACGTTGCAATAGCTTAGCACCCGTTTCTACACTCCTTTCTGGGAATCACTTCCTTTCCTACACTCAGGTTACCAGCCTGAGTGTAGGAGTCAAGGGGGTTTCCGCGTGTTTAGCAGGCGATTCCCGCATCACGCATCACATCAGCCATCCGATACGTGAGACCCCGTTCATTCTGGACCCGACGACGCTCACGTTTGACTTGCTCACGCTTGCGATTGCAGGCATTCTGAAAAGCTTGCACGGCCCGCTTTTCATCGTTTTCCAGATTGATAACCGCTTCTTCCAAGCGGGCTTTATTGGCAAACTTGCCATTCTTCCGCCCCGTGCGCCGCTCCTCGCGAGCGTCTTTGAGAGCACCTCGAATGACTTCCAGAACATGCATTGATTGAGTGATATTCATTTTGTTTTCCTCCAACGTTTTACCTACACTCAGGTTACCAGCCTGAGTGTAGGTGTCAAGTAACTTTTAACAGAGGCCCAACATTACCAGAACAGACTTGACAGTCTGTCCTTGGCACACTGGACACCAATTTGCGGTAGCATCTGGCTCCGCATCCGTAGTTACCTCTTTACAGCGGGTACAATACCCGTCCACGACGGAATCATACACCATAGCTTCCACATCTTCGTAATCGTATTCGATGTTGCCTACTGTGAACATTTATTTATCTCCAAGTCATTTCCTACACTCAGGTTACCAGCCTGAGTGTAGATGTCAACCCAAAAAACTTGAGCGCATAGAACATAGCAAGTGTAACTCCACGCAACAGATAAGGGGTACGAACCATATGCCCGAAAAGCTTTACAACGCGACCCTTATCCGTTGCGCGGCACAACAAGCCAGCTAAGCTTGCCATGTTCTATACACTCAGGTTACCAGCCTGAGTGTATATGTCAAGTGACTTTTACTGTATAACTGCGAATGCCATTGTTAACACCCAAAAGGTGCCCCAAATCGTTAGCATTAATCCTCCAAAGGATACTGTTTGTCGAATGCGATAACGGCAAGGTCCGCCGCTTTTGCCAATGCCATCTCAAAGACACCCGTTGTCAGTTTGAATTGACCATTGACCCGAACGTCATAATAAGGATTGTCACCTCTTTTATCTGTATCCATAACAAAACGTTCGATTGTCACTGGACCCAATGTCACCGGGCCATTGACCCGGAGATACCGCTGAATCCCAATATTGGTCACTTCACCACGGGAATTACGCGGCAATGCCACACACGCCTGTAAATATGCCATCGAGGCTGCCTCAGACACCTTTTTGGGTGCCCTAGTGCCCTCCGGTTTACCCTTTGCTACCAGTGCATCCTTTTCCCGGTCCACGTAAGCTTTCCACTGTGGATTTTGCCAAGCCATTTATTTATCTCCAATCGTTTACCTACACTCAGGTTACCAGCCTGAGTGTAGGAGTCAAGTAACTTTCTCAATGAACGATGATTTTCTCGCCCTTAGAAACTACGTAACAGGTTCCGATGTTTGAATAAATCGCACAGTAAATTCTGTGCCAACGATTATTCAGCCGCACCATTTTCGACGTGGGAATTTTGCTACCATACCCCGTAGCAGTGTAGCTAAGCCCCATTTTTTGCCATGGGAGCAGGTTGACTTTGACCTCGCACGCATCCAAGTCAATTCTTTTATCGGCCCACATTAGTTACCTCCAAGTCATTTCCTACACTCAGGTTACCAGCCTGAGTGTAGGTGTCAAGTAACTTTTATGTGTTCACGTTACCCTCAGGCGAGATCCCACCCACCAGTTTATCGGGAATCACAAAACCGATCCATCGGTCAGGAAGGTCGAAGGGTTGCCACAACACACTGATAGTGCTCAGTGCTACCTTGTATCGTTCCGCGATACGCATGAGCGACACCAATTGACAGTCAGTCATTAACTCGAAAGGATTCATCTGTTTATCTCCAAGTCATTACCTACACTCAGGTTACCAGCCTGAGAGTCATTGTCAAGTAGCTTAAAAAGGATTGAATCCAGAGGTGGGGGCGTTATGCGCTCCCGGTAGTTCCTAACCGACCAGAGGCTCGACGGTGGGACACGTCCCACCTCAGACGGGGCGAGTGCAGGTGCCATCGCAATACATGCGCCGGTCCCGAAGCTCCCTAAGCCATTCCGCCAACTGGCGATGCTGGTCTCCGCACTGCCCATTCTGTCGACCTCGCGCGGCAGCGTGATCGATTGCGTCGTCAAGGGTCAATTATAATTCCTCTTACTCATGTTTAATCTCCTTGCAAGGCGTCCAGCCTATTGCCTTTTATCTCCAACGTTTTACCTACACTCAGGTTACCAGCCTGAGTGTAGGTGTCAAGTAACTTTTACTCGTCCCCGATTACCTCGCGCAGTCGCTCGGAAACTTCCTCGTTAGAATGCTCGGAATCCATTACAGCGAGCATCCCGATAATCACGCCAACCTTGTCAACGTGAATCCATCCGGCTATAGTGTCATATTCTGACAACTTGACCCATCCACCATCTACCAAGCCATCACGATCGCCTTTACGTGCGGAGTGCCAGACTGCGATTTCGATTTCCTCGCTGCCCTCCGAGGCAACAAACAAATCACGAGTATTACAAAGATAGTGGTCACCTCGCTTGACGTACTCAGACTCAAACGGGGACTGCTTATCCCGGTTAGTGCAATAATTACCCCAACCAAACTGAGATGAGATGCACCACCCATTTGAGAACTCCAGATGAAATCCCTTTGCGCGTGTGATTCTTGCGTGAGCCATTTATTTATCTCCAATCGTTTATCTACACTCAGGTTACCAGCCTGAGTGTAGGTGTCAAGTAACTTTACCAGATTCCACACTCGCGTTGCATGGTCACATAATCATCATAGCGCTCTTGTTCGCTTTCCAGATGATATTCCCAAGCTTCCTTTTGCTCAGGTGTCAACCGATCCAAATCGGGGACCGAAACAACACGCTTGCCCTGACACTCGTTACACGTCACGTCATAGACACCCGAAAAGTAATCATCCTCAAATTCGGGGCCGAGCTCATACATCTCACTTTGAGTGATGCCGTTAGCGTCGATACTGGGGTTTACATGCGTACCCTTTCCGTTACAGGTTCCGCACACCTCAAACTTAGTAGGAAACTCGACAATAGTTTCCTCATCTTCCTCGTTATACACGGTGACCGTGAACACATCCTCATTAAGAGCGTTACGGTATGCCATGTAATCGCGTCTGTCATAACCCATTTGAAACCTCCAATCGTTTACCTACACTCAGGTTAGCAGCCTGAGTGTAGGTGTCAAGTAACTTTACTTGGATTCCTCAATAAGTTTTTCCAGCCTCTCACGCTCGCGCCGCGCACCCTTGCCCGCGCCCAGTCGCCTATCGAGCGCCTGTAAACGCTGCTTAGGCGTCAGCTTGGCCCGAAAAGCTTTACCGATTTGCGCGTTCAAATGCCTATGCTGCTTACGCAGCGGATCACGTCTACCAGTACCACTAGGGCTTAGAGTCTTACCCATTAGTCATATACTCCTTAGTCGGGAAAATAACTTTTCCGTCACGCCAAAGAAAGTTAGTACAATCACCGGAGTCTGTAACCAGAACTTCCTTAACCATACCCATAACAGCCGCTGGACCCTTTGTCAAGCGAATGATTGATTCCTTAAATTGTTCATCGAATGGGGAGAGTTGAATCTCCAAATGTTGCGTCCCCTCTGGATCTGTCCAATAGAGACTGTGTAGCTCACCCGACATTTTCTAACTCCTGCTCTGAGATATCATGATGGCCACAAACATGCTCGACAAATTGTTCCGCTTCCGCTTTGCCCAACCAATTGATTAGCTCATTAATCAGATTATCCGCTCCGATAATCTCTTTAAGAGCAAGAACAGGGTCTACCCAATCACGAGTCATTTATTTATCTCCAATCGTTTACCTACACTCAGGTTACCAGCCTGAGTGTAGGTGTCAAGTAACTACAGGTCGATTTGATCTGAATAGGCCCAATTGCCTGAAGACAGCCCAAAGACAACCCGGTTAGCTCTAATCAGTTTTTCACTGACTTCGCTAACTTGCTCCCCATATTTTTCGCGGGGACCGTCAGTAACCTCCATATAGGTTACCTCTACTTGTTCCGGCGCGAAACTCCCAAAGCCACCACGCCACGTCACTGTATCGCCAACTTTAATCATTAGCACAACCCCAGCATGACCAGAACCGATTTGACAGTCTGACCTTGACACTGCGGACACCAGTTTTCGGTAGCATCCGGCTCGGCCTCAGTGGTGACATCCTCGCAACGGGTACAGTACCCGTCAACAACGGAATCGTACACCATAGCCTCTACATCCTCATACTCGTAACTGACGTTACCAACTGCGAATTCCATTTTTTCCTCCAACGTTTTACCTACACTCAGGTTACCAGCCTGAGTGTAGGAGTCAAGTAACTTTCTCAGGAATCGCCTGCTAAACACGCGCGTGAGCGTCGTATGAACGATGATTTTCTCGCCCTTAGAAACTACGTAACAGGTCCCGATATTGGAATAAATCGCGCAATAAATCCTATGCCAACGATTATCCAGCCGAACCATCTTAGATGTAGGGATCTTACTTCCGTACCCCGTAGCAGTGTAGCTAAGCCCCATTTTTTGCCATGGGAGCGGGTTGACTTTGACCTCGCACGCATCCAAGTCAATTCTTTTATCGGCCCACATTATTTATCCCCAGTCGTTTACCTACACTCAGGTTACCAGCCTGAGTGTAGGTGTCAAGTAACTACTCCCATTCATCGCAGTTATCTACGGTAATATAGAAGCTATCCTGCAATCCATGCTTAACCGGCACCCGAATCGCGAAAGGATTCCGCTTGAACGCCTTAGGCTTGCCAGTCACCCGGCAACGTTTTGGCGTGCCGTCAACATTTTGCAGAAACCTGTGGTGTAAAACATCACCGTACTTCAACCCTTGAGCTTGATATACATCCATTTGAAACCTCCAACGTTTCATCTACCCTCAGGTTATCAGCCTGAGGGTAGATGTCAAGTAACTTTATTTGATAGCGATCCAGTCGCTGGAATTGTGCCACACCTTATCGTTAAGATACCACGTCCAATCCTTTTGACAGACCTGGACCCCAGGAAGCCCGTTTAACCGTTCTTTTGTGGTGCGGGTTTCATACCCTGCCGACGTGATAAACAGTTGCCCGTTTCTGTCCAATTTCGCGACACTGCTATTATGAAGCTGCAAGTGTGTAACCCCGTCATAGGTCACAACTTCAGTATTACTCCCGATCTTACAATCCTGCCGGGAGTATAGAGCGTTGACAGCTTTTTGAGTAGTAGCATTAGCCATTTTAATTTACCTCCAACGTGTTTCCTATCCTCAGAGTACCAGCCTGAGGATAGATGTCAAGTTACCAAACTCGGATTGTGTTGTAACCCTCAGAATCAATCCACACTTCCACGGGAGAATTGAGGTTGCTACAGGTGTTTGTTTCCCGAATCATACCCATAATTTGATGAATCTCGGTGTATTCGGTGTCCAAATTCAACTCCGAGCACATAGTTTTCCAATCCGCATCACTCATAGCCACTAAGGCTTGATAAATACTTTGTGGTTTTTCATCTACAGGATTTCCATCATCATCCTCGTGGATGCTTACCAACCCATTGGGCGCGCGACCCGCGTATTCGTCCCATGGCCCCATAAAGAACTCAGGGGCAAAACTCAATTCGTAACTCATACAAACTACTCCTCTACCCAAAATGTATCTGCGTATTTAGCACCTAAATCTTGCAATCGCAACAACAGTTTAGCTACCTGAAAATATTTGTCAACTGAAAGTGTAACATACAGACCCCGATGATAGGGATCTTCGTCAACTTCTCTAGTCTCAGGAAGTGCCAAGACCTCTTTTACAAGGTCAGGATTTACTACATTCTCACTAAGTGAGAATGTAGTCCTGATGTTCTATATGCACCCCAATCTCACATAAGGTGACTTTCATTGCTTACCTCCAATCTACACTCACATCATACCACTAGGGTAGTCTCTTGTCAAGCAAAAAAGAGGGGGCGCAAGTAATGGTAAAAAGCGTTCCCGATTTTGCATTTGTTACTTACGCCCCCAGCAATGGGAACGGCCCACAAGGATTTGTTTTTTTAAATTGGAGATTCCTTGTGGGACTTTGGCCGCACAACTAGTTGTCCGCTATCGTCCTCCACATACTCTAGTGAAGTTTCGATAACGAGTTGTCCGTTATCATCTTGAGTTACCGTAGCATACGGTAACACTGAGAGCGTAGCTTTCAGAAATTCTCTGAAACTACACTGTCCGTTTGTGTCCATCTCTAGGTGGAAATTATGAATTCGCTGCTTACGCGCAAATTGACGCTCGCGATATTCATCAACCCGCTGATCGTGTTCAGTGTACTTACTCATAAGAATTACCTCCAATTCCTGTAACCACACTCAGGTTACCAGCCTGAGTGTGATTGTCAAGTTACATGATTATTGCCTTGCCGTTGCGCCACAAAAGGGACCAGCAGCGGCCATGCAATATCTCGCGCTCGCGCTCATAGAGAGCGAACCGGAAATCGTTACGGAACGCGGGACTCAGCTTGGCTACAGCCGCACGGAGTTCACGCTCCACGTCCACTGTTTCTGTTACTACCCATGCCATCGCTGCACTCACTTGACTGCTTCCTCGGGGCACCCCCCACTATCCACATACAGGATAGCGGGGGAGTCTCCGAGTGTCAAGTAACTTTTAGCCGATGTCACGCTCCTGAAGTTCTGACAGAATCTCTCCGACTTCAGCCTCAATAACGTGAACCTCTCCGGTCACTTTTCCCTTGCAAGTTACGTTACTTGCAGCGACCAGCGGAGCGATAGCCACGTCCACACGAGGCTTAGTTGCGCGCTCCAAATCCGCGCGCCCACTGTCCTGATCCAGTGCCATACGAAGCACAACAGCCAAAGTCTCATCGTTCACCTTGCTTGCAAGGCACAATGCCAGTGCTTTCCAAGGCACTTTCGGGTTACTCCGCTGAGTGTAATCGTCGCCAACCTTCAGCCGGTAGGCAACCTCCACCAGTGCCGTACCAGAGTACGAACCGGGCTGTACCTCATCCCTGAAGATTTTACCTTTTACTTTATCGAGAGCCAAACCCACAAGCGGGTCAATATCGAATGAATTAGCCATTTTTAAATCTCCAATTGTTTACCTACACTCAGGTTACCAGCCTGAGTGTAGGTGTCAAGTAACTTTAAGCCGCTTCTTGAGCCTCTTGTTTTTTAGGATACCCAGCGTCATAGAACACCCGGAACGAATAATCATACATTTCCCGCTGTTCGGTGTAATCATATTCGCTCCAATTACCGCGAGCCTCCTCCAAATCCTCCGGAGTCTTACCCTTAGCTTTGCGCCACGCAATAATCGAATGTTTGAAATACGCCGTGATATACCCGTCAAGACTCTCCCAAACCGGCAGATCCTCATCCACCTGAGAGATAGTGATCTCCCGACTATCCTCAAGTCCCAGAGCATACTCAGCCTCATTCACGAGACTGGCTACCCGTACAGCGGACGCATGGCCCTTAAAATAAAACCGCGTATTATAATTGAGCTTCACACAATAAAGCTTTTTCATATTTTCTCCAATCTATGTGACTCCACTGTACCACCAAGGTAGTCTCTTGTCAAGCAAAGAAAAAGCCGGGAGCCAAAATAGCTCCCAGCCTTTTCCTAGGTCGCGACCGCTACTTCGTATAGCGCGAAGAGGTTACTAGTCCTCTTCCTCCGCAGCCTCCGCACCGGCAGCCTTCAAGGCATCAGTGAAGAACTCAAAAACCTCATCCGGGGTACAATCATACAGAATAAAGGACTTGGACTTGGGGCCACCTTCCTTCACTGCGAGGAACGGGTGACCAGCGAGAGTAACCTTAACATTCTGACCTTGATCTTTAGCAAGACGCATTGTCTATCTCCTAACATAAAATTTAGCATAACCAGTTTCGAGCGACATGCCCTCCACTTCCTGATACCAACATTACCAAGCGGGTATCAAGTTGTCAACCCCGAAAGCGAACCTTTCTAAGTTGATCGCCAAGTGCCTCTCAGCCCCTGACTTGAATCCACAGTAACATCTGAGCCTGAACCGTCAAGCCCTAAATGCACCTTTTTCTAAAAAAGCGCATAGCCTAGCAGCCTCTCAGAAGCGCCCTAACGCCACTGACAGTACATATAGGGTGCGCGCAACGTACCCTCGCACGAGGCTACAACCACGCCTGAGAGCACCTATCCAATAGAATTTACGGTATAGAGATTCGCTCAGCCGGAAACCAGCGTCCGTCTGTCAACATAAAGATAACATCGCCAGCCGATACCTGAGCGTTTGTTACCTCATATACAGACACGAGGTAGTTACCGAACTGAGATTTGATTTCTAGAGCAGAGACAGCAACAGTTGTAGATGCACCTCTCCCGCTATGCAAAAGAGTTACATCATCACCTATTGCTACTGGCATTTATTGTGCCCTCAACTTTTGTCAAACTCTAGAGTTTGACAATATCAGAGCCCACTCCAATTGTCAAGAAGTTTCTTATTGCAGTACCATACCCGAGAATTGAAACACTAACCCGGTGACTGGTCTGCAATTACCACATTCCTAAAAATGATATTGTAACCCACCACGAGTTACTATTGGCACTAAAACTCAGGATCGTGAAAGCCTAAGTAGTCCAATTCAAATGTTTCCGTGTCCTCTTTCCAAATTTGCAGCAAAGTATCTTCCGCAAATCCAATAAGAGTGTCCATATCCCAAGTCTGCACCATTCTTCGGGATAGTTCTTCACGCGCCTCTGGAGTATTGTTCGGAATGTTACTCATAATTGTTACCCAGCTAATCGGAGTACACTGTAAACCGAGTGACTGCTCTCCAGTCAGAAAAAAATCATGGGCCTATTGTCATAGAATTGTAACCTGTAGGGGAGCGAATGCTAATAAACCCCCCTACAGGTTACTGTGACCCCTTACAGGAAAGGTCACCCATTGATCTTACGCTCAGTCGCCTGAGCGGTCCTCAGAGCGCTCGCCACGACCGCCCGTACCGCGTTCCCCCGGTCACCAAGCGCCGCGAGCGCCTTGGACGCCGCAACACGCTGTAGCGCCGCTGTCACCTTGCTAGACGCCTCACCGGGCGTCAGTCGCTTATCAGCCATGTTGGCCACCTCCTACCTATCAGACTACCACCATAGTCCCGGCTTGTCAACTAGTTTCTTCTAATGGGAGCGAGCGCTAAGAAAGCTTCCTGTTCCTCTATTGTCATAGATTCCCAGATACGATGCTCCAGTTTTGCATAATCCGCGTGCAGTAACACAGAAGGGTTACCTTTTTGAGAATCAAGGATTGGCTCCTTGGTCCCTAACTGCCCGTCTTCATTACTCATTCTCCATCTCGCTCCTACCCTAGTAACTCCATTTCACCATATTTCAGCATTTCCGAAAATATTCTCCAAACTCCCGAGCGAGACGTGAGCACCTGTTTGGGGACTACCGTTGTATCTTGTGCTGGTTTTTTGCTGGTGACATCTTGCGTTTGTGCTGCATCTGGTGTGTTACTTTTATCTGAGTTATTATTCTGTGATACTTGACTAGGATTCTTGGAACTGTTACCTTCTGAATAAGAAGCGAAATTGGTAGCGTACAGCCTACCATTGAGCGTGAGAACACCCTTTACTACTCCCTGATAGGTTTCCCCCTTTCTAGAGTAGGCCAATGAGGCTAGTGAGCGTGTGTCCGTGTTATTCAGTAGTATGGGAGTGGGGTTCCTTATGTGTAGCTTCAGTGCCTGATTACTAAGGTCGGGACTCATTTCTTTTTTCCTTTGCGGGAACAACTATATTCGGGAAGTGAACTTTGTGTAGCTTTTCTACAGCATTAGATTGCTCTGGTGTGACTATTAATTTCTTTAATTCCTCTGCGGAGTATATAGTTAGTAGGTCTCTTGACTTTTCTAGAGAATCGGAGAAATTAGTTAATTCCTCTTCTGGGAGGATTTGTTCTATGATTTCTAATTGTTTCAGGGCTGTCATTATACTAATTTCTGTTGAGAGGATGAATAGTTATGATTGTGTTATTTATACTCTTACGATACATATCTAAGAGTTCTAAGGATAAATCTTCGTTATCCAGTATGGTCTTATGTGTGTGCCGAATTGCCTCTCCTATGGAAGGATGAACTATCTCCCATTGGGAGTATGTTAGTTTTGCCTCATACATTAAAAATGTCCCCAGCAATCATACTCCTTTTGCCAAAGCCAATTCCAGCCTTCTAGAGTTGTGGCATATTCTTTGTAATCCTCTTTTTCATACTTGCCTGTTGCGAGCATGAGGATTATATCGTGTTGCCCTTCTACTAGCCACGAGACTGATTCGTAAGCTTCATCCAAAAGCTTGACACCTCTCCAGATTTCTTCTGTGCTGCTCAATTTATATTAATCCTTTCTTTATGTACTGCCTGTGTTCGCCAGTTACCTTCGGGCAGTGGTGTAAATTTGAGTGTGTAAATATGTTCGCCCTCAATCCTAGCTGCTAGGACAAAGTTATCAGCCCTGAGCATGAAAAGCAACTGGTCTGAATTTTTCAGACTGATAACTAATTCATCAAATAGGGAGGAGGGATACACAATCATTGTTCCTCACATTCCTTCGCGCTCAATTCTTTCATGTTCTTCCCATTCTTTGTGCGTGTAATAATCTCCTACGATGTTATCAATGCGGACCTGTAGGATAACTTTCAGTAGTTCTTCGATAGCCCTACTAGCTTTCTGGTGTACCCCACCTACGTTGATATAATCACAGTCTTCAGGTTCCGTTCTAGTAGCTGGAATACTTCTGGCAATATGAATATTCCACTCATCACACTCTGCGTCCCAGAACATGTAAAAGGTTTCGTTTACTTCAATCGCGGACTCATCCTCTATATAGTTCTTATGCTCTCTAACTGTAGTGGTGTCTCCGAGCATTCTAACAAGAATATACTTGGCATCCAATAACGCATCCATGAATCTTTCACGAGGGGTCATTTTTAATTTCCTCTCCGGTGATAGTCAAGTCCTTCATAAGATTCGTCACTGCTTTAGCAGTGCAGTCGGCTTTACAGGTCTGATACACTTCCCCGTCAAAACCAAACTGGCGAAGCCACTTCTTATTCTCCCCGTGGTATTTCTCACCACAGAAATCACATTCGTAATACTCAATATCTGTCGTCACAATCAGCCTCCCACGGAGAGAGGTCTACTACATCTCCACAATCCATACAGGTGAGTTCATCGCCATCGGCCTCAAACTCCCCCCCACATTCTTTACAACCCTCGTCATATGTAACATGACACGCGCATTCATCAGTACCGCTGGCGTGATTCCTACCACCACAAGTAGAGCACTTAGAATAATACGCGCCCCAATCATCGGGCAAATTACTAAGTCCCATCACACACCCCCGGTAGCCTTCACGAGATTTCGCATACTGCGCATCATAGCCGGGTAACTCTCCGCATAATCACATGCGGCGTTCAACTTAACAACCCCCAGCATACCAAAAATAAGATCCATCTTATCCTCTACGGAATCAAACCCCAATCGAAGTTCCCGATCATCCACAGTATAAATAATCATAGCATCTGGGTACTGCTCTACGTGACTAATGTTCACAACCTTAGTCCGTTGAAAGTTCTTTGTAAGATTCGTAATATCCATTTAAAACTCCAATTTCGTCCTACGGACGTTTATACACTCGTGAATACCATTATCACATTTCCAACCCCACCAGATTTTCCCATCGGGGCCACGGAACCATACATCAATTCTGCTACCCCAATTATGCTCGCCCCTACTCCAAGAACAAACTTTGAATCTCAAACTACCGGGCCAATTTGATACCTCAAACGTTTCATACGGAGAGTCTTTTACACAAGTGAGGTACAGGGAGATTTCTCCGTGCTCAACCATGAACTTTTTATCATCTACGGCGCAGCAATCATAGCAAAGATGACTACTCTGCACTACCACGTAACCCGTACCAAGCCCTGTAGACACAAAAGCGTTACCGCACCACTCGCAATATTCGGGGGCCATGTTAGTTGTAGGCATATCCGCCCTCCTTTATTCTCTACACCTACAGACTACCACAGTGGTCCTAGCGTGTCAAGTAATACCTGAGATTAGAATTCTCTAGAAGCTTATCCTTCGGGGCACTGTAATACATAGTAGTCATACCAAAACCTCTCTCCAAATCTGAGGAACTTCCTCGACCGGAGTTACCTCATAATTATCCCCCACCACAATCACAGAATTCCACTGCTCATGGTCCCAGAATGCACCGATACCAGACCCCGCATTTACCCTCATACGGAGTTTAATAGCCTCGATACTCTCATCAGTGACACCCTTGATTAGAGGGGCGTACAGGTTCCCGTACTCATCTACACGCATACGTTCGCCAGTGTCTAGATTCTTATACCAAATATCCTCTTCCATTACCGCAGTGCCTCTTTGACTACATCTTCGGGGATAGGGAAATCTGTAGAGATAATCTTTCCGCAATCCAAACAATATACAAAATCAATATAATTGCCTGCACCGATGCCGATATCGCTAGGCACATACCCATCCCTATCTACATTGAGATGATCTACTGCAACATAGCA
>Ga0209756_1003153_pt1 | contig 13582 bp, 20 predicted proteins | sample ETNvirenome_6_85_FD_184071 | JGI IMG/M metagenome (GOLD analysis project Ga0209756, IMG submission 184071) | Marine viral communities from the Pacific Ocean - ETNP_6_85 (SPAdes) (version 3) | ecosystem: Environmental > Aquatic > Marine > Oceanic | place: Pacific Ocean | collected 2013-06-19
CTCCAGTATCTGAAGTATAAATATAGGCTTCTTGGTCCAGTGCTTGTTTCACGGCATCGTTGATAGCTTCGCCGTGAAGTTCCCAACCAACAGGATATTCAGGATTCGGACTAGGATCTGGGAATTCTCCCAACTCCTCGTCAAGATCAAAACCAAACCCTCCACTATATTGAACGTAGTCAGCTTCATCTCCAATCTCATGCCAAACATTGAAATGCTTTAATTGGTCGGCTTCTTCTTGAATTATTTCAGCCTGACGTTCAACTGAATTCTCGTCAAGTTCCCGCTCGATTTCATCTTCGTCTTCTTCTTCAGATTGTGCCATATTGCCTGCTTGCGACAAATCCTGCAATAACTCTTCATCGTCCAAAAGCGGCTCAAGCATCCTTGCCATCACTTCGCCATCTTGAGTATCTTCATAAGAGCCACCATGTCGCACCCAATCTTCATCGTAGAATTCTTGAGCTACCTTTTTAGGATCACCTATGACATTTTTCTGGCTGTCCATAGCCCATTGGGTGACACCTTTAAGAAAGTTAGGTGGAGTTGAGCGATTGTGGGGAGCATAAGTCTTTCGTTCTGGTGCTGTGATCATTCTTCCGTCTTCTTTGCTCACAAACTTACGCAAGCGAACACGACCTTCAGGTCTTAAACCAGAAATTCCACGTTCATCATCTTCAAAGATTTCTTCGCCGCCTTGATCTAAATCAACGTCTTCTGGGTTTGTCTCCTTAAGATCCACATCAAAATACTGTTCGAATTGTTCACGAGGAACTAAGTATGCGATTGGTCCGTGGCCACGGCTTTCGGCGACTGCACATTGAAAATATCCACCAGTACGAGAGTGGCATGACCTAATATTATTCATGTCTGACATTCTTACAACATCAACTGGATGTCGCGACAGAATTGTTACATAAGGAGACTCTTTTTGAAATGCTGCGCTTGGATTCTGGCGATAGAATTCTGCTTTTTTACTCCAAAACTCAATCATCCTGGGAATCCTTGCGCCTACTGCCGCAAAGGATACGCCGTGTTCAGGCAAAACCGATTCTATTTTTTTATATGCCGCATCTTTTTTGGCGATGAGTTTTTTTAAGTCTTCTTCTGAGTCGTCAAAGCCCACGATGCCAGCAGCAATCTCCGCAGCATCTCCACCAGCCTGCCTGTATTCCTCATAAATTTTCTCGTAATTTTTAATCAGCTTTAAAATGTGGTCCAATGCTTTCCCGATACGCATTTTCCTGGTTTGTGTGACTCTCTCTCCTGCTTTCGGACCTTTGGGGATAACACTTGTCATCTTCTTGGAAACGGTGGAGTCTTTAAAGTCAATTTCCCAATCATTGTCTTGAAATAATCTTACTATCTCTCCGATTGGTCCATCGGCTGCGCCTGTTTCAACTGGAATTGCAATACGTTTTTTGTTGCCAAAAAGATTACGGAAGGAATAGGCTTCTTCGGGTGCATTACGCATCCATTTTTTAATTACATCATAATCATCGGCTGAAATTTCATTGAGGATTTGAGTCCTTAGTTCATTCAATTCTTGTTCGTGTAAATGTTTGCGATAATTTTCAAATATAAGTTTCATTTCTTTTTAATTATCCTTTTAATCTGTCTCTTTATTCCTGAAACATCGTTCTCTAAGTTATCCAAACGCATTTGGGTTGTATAATAAAATCCACCAAGAACTGCGGCGAAGGTTAATAAAGTTATAACTGTTTTAATGTCGAGCTTCATTTGTTTTTCCTTATAACCTTGATTAACATATTGTAAATTTCCCTAGTATATTCTTCTAATCTATCCACTGCATCTTGTGTTGCATGAAGATCAGTTTCAATTCTCTGGACTTGATCTTTTGCCGTGGAACGTTTTTTAACCGGGCGCTTTAAAGAAACAATTCGAGGCACATCAATACCAGTCAATGTAAATTCTTTTATTAATTCTTCTTTAACAATTTGATAAAGTTGTGATTCAGTGAGTTTCATCCGTCTTCGTCCAATGACATTAACTTGTCATATGCCTCCCGTTTAAGATCCGAAAGTTTTTTTAAGTAACCTGTGTTTCGCAAAGTTTTAAATGCCAAGTTCTCTACTGAATATTCTCCGTTCGTTTCTAAGCCAGCCTTGCGTAGTTTTTTAATCTTTTCCATTAATGATTCTGCGCGGTCCAGGGCAGCTTTGGGCGAATCTTCTTCCATTAATTTTAATGCCTGTTCAATTTGATCCATCAACGAATCCGATTTATTGCTTATGCTATCCTCATCAATCTCTGCTTCTGTTTGGGTCGGTTCTTTAAGCCAGTTATCATCTTGGACCGAATAAACTCCGGTCGAAGTGTGGGGTTCGTCTGCGCCTTGGACATAGGCTTCGACTTCAAAACCCTTGATACGAATATCGTGTAAAGAATTCCATAAGGCTTTAACAGCGTTAAAGTATTTTCTAACCATTTCTTTATCTTTATTTATGTCGGCGAAGTCAATGATTATATGTAAATCAATATCAGATAGATCAGAATAGTTATAGTTGGCCAACGAACCTGTAAAAGTAATATCTTTAATGACGGCATCTGCTCCAAGTGTGGGTTTTATAAACTTTTCTGCAATATCCAACAATCTATCACGGACATCATCACGCAATTTCTTATTCTCGTCCCATAATTCAGGATTTAATTCGTCTTTTGGGCGTAAAAGAGCAGGAACTTTAATGTTTACACCTTCTTTAAGGTGCTTGCTCCAGGTTTCCAATAAATCTTTCATATCTTTTGAGCCGCCCACAACTTGTTCTAATTCCTCGTCACTTAATTCGCCGTCTATTTTTGGCATAACTATCCCATTTATTAATTAGTTTGCAAGTATTGTTAAGGTTTAAAGAATCTGGCATATGATACAGAGGAATTAAACCGTGAAGAATAAAAAGTGTTCCTCGCAGAATTAATTGCACACCCATTTTACCCGCAAACTTAAGATGACTGAAATAAGTTTCGTCATTTTCTTTAAGGTGCCTCATCTTTGATCAACTCCTTGTCAATTATGTTATAACCTTTCACCACTCCCACATTTACATGATCAAAGTCGTCAAGTATTACCATTTTTTGTGGGCAATTGGATTTACCGTTGAGATAAAAACACGAAATTTGACCCACCACTTCAGAAAACATCGCAGGAACAGCTGCCGGGGGAATCATTTTAACATGAGCGTTGTATGCTTTCAGTTCTCCTGTGTAGGAGAAGGGGACTTTGCGCTGGACGTGTCCACCAAAGTCATGAACTGTTCTAAATTTTGCGTTTGTTTCTGCATCGAAGATTGGGTGTTCTGCATCTGCGGTAGATATGAGGAGAACTCCTTCGTCTCTAACTCTCTGAATCATTTCTTTGGAAGATTTGTAGGGATGATAGTCAACGAACTCTACATCAACAACGCCAACAATCCTCTCAAAGAATTTTTTAACCCACTCTCCCAATGCTTCATAGCTCGCAACTGCTTCTGGCTGTTCGTCTGGTGCATCCATGCATGCTTGGCCGACAAGTTGCAAATATTTGTCCCAACCATTTTCGCCGGGTTTGAGCATTAACTTTTCATTAAGAAAGGTTCTCCAGTTTTCCATTAGGAGTTTCACCCTTCTTCACCCTCTGGTATTTCAAAAAAGATAACATTTTCTCCGGCTTCTCTTATTTTTGTCCCCGAAGGCATGTTCTTTTTTAAGAAACGCATATACATTTTGGTGCGCGAAGTTCGCTCAATACCTTCTTCATCAGATTTACCTACCCCCATAAAAACAAACTTTCGCAGCCCACGATTTAATGGGGGTCTATCTATAAAATCTTTAACGATAGCAACTACGGTTGACATAATTTTTAGAGGCTGACCTTCGTCAGTTGTCGCAACTGTCTCATTTGCTTCAAAGGCGATGTCCCAAACGTCATCAGGATACCCTGGACCGCCGCTTGTAAATTTAACAACGTAGTCGCTTCCCAAGGCTGGGTCGCCAGCCGAAGAATTAAAATTATACCATACTTCTTCTTCATCGCTAAAAACACTCTCAAACTCATACGGCTCCAAAGATGCTTCACCAATCTCGTGAAGATAGCCCCGCCAATTTTCCATTAGGTGTTTCATAGTTCTCCTCCTTAATCCCAGAATTTATGATCACCAAAAAATATTACATTTTCACCAGCAATCCTATATCGCCAAGATTCGGGAAGGTGCTGTCTTAAGAACCTCAAATACATTTTAGTACGAGAAGTTTTTTCAGTTTGGTTTTGAAACTGTCTCATTTCGCCAGTTTTGGGAATACCTTCAAACACAAATTTAAGATCTCCCTGGTTCAGGTCGGGGCTTCCTATAAACTCCTTGATCACATCCACAATGGTTGACATTATTTTCAAGGGTTGATTTTCGTGTGTCATCTCTATAGAATCTTCTACATCAAAAACAATACTCCATGGAATTTCATCAGGAGGACCAATGTCTTTTGTGAACCCAACAGAATATTTGGACCCAGCATCAGTGGTAAATCCATAAAAAACTTCGCCGTCCTCCTTGTAAACCTGGTCAAGAGTGAACGGGTAAGGTTCAACGGAGAGATCACCAATCTCATTAAGATACTTTTTAAAATTTTCCATCAAGAGTTTCATTAAAATGTTTCCTGTTCTCCGTCTTCATAAGTTATAATTGTTTTGTTTGCTGGGTGTGGCTGAATATGAACCTTGATAAAGTCATCCATTGAATCAAATACCGCAATACCTCCGCGTGGCGTAGGATATAACCAGTGAATGATTGCTTGACCTGTTGCCAATTTAACACCTTCAATCACCACACCTTCGCCAGAAATGCCAGTTTCATCTGACTCTCTAAATACCGTAAATGAGCGAATTCCTCGTGGTGCAAGTTTGGGTAAGGGTTGAGGTTTCAGTTCTTGTAACTGTTCCAATTCTTTCTTTTTTGTTACCATTTTTAGCCTCCAGATGCGCCAGGAGGTGCAGAGCCGCGATAATCAATTGGAGCTTCCTCGTCAAATGGTCCGCTATCTTTATTTCCACCATGTCGTAACAGGCGTTTCATTTGTTTTTGAAGACGTGGTTTTAATTCAGATTGGAAATCTTCTTCTAAGCCACCCAAAAATGCGGATAACCTTTCGCCTTCTTCGGCTATGCTTGCATCCATCTGATCATCAGTCGCAATAATACGAAATAAATTATCGCCAAACAATTCACGATAAGGTTCTAAATTTTTGTTAACTGCATTCCAAGATTTTTCAACTGCTTTGGGGTCCAGCCCACGCCCACCGGCTTCCAGGCGCGATTGTTGACGTGCAAGCGCATCCTCTAAGGGGATGTCTACAAAAATCATTCCAACATCATAGCCTTGATCTTCAAGGGCTTGCTTTTGGTTGCGAATGACTCCGAATCTTCCACCTGTTCCGTCCACAATAAAGCTCTGACCTTCTTCTGCTGCGCTAAGTTGTTTTTCTTTTGCTGAAGTTCTTGCTTGATTAAACAATTGTGCTTGCTGGACTATCTTTGCTCGCTCTGTTTCATATTTTTCGCGAGTCGTCTCAAGATTGTGGACAAATGTGCGATCACCATTGGCTTCGCCCAACGCTTGGTCAAACATTTCGGCCAAGACATCATGGCTCCAACCATCTTCTGGCTCAACAATCTGTAGAATCTCGCTCAATAGATCTTTAAAATCTTGCCGGGACTGTAAGAAGTTTTCTTTTATCTTTGCAATATCCTTTCCAAGTCCTGCTTTCTCAAGAGCAGGTTCATAAAACTCATCAGGATTAATTATCTCCAGTGTGTCAAGACCCAACTTATCAATAACTGTGGACTTTCCTGAACCTGGTGCGCCAGCCATGAAGATTGCTTTTGGGCTTTCTTGATCCTCGTTAAGATATCCTCGCCAGCTTTCCATTAATATTTTCATATTATTCCTCTTGCAAGAACTTGATCAATTCTTGTTTTTGATCCGCTGATAGATTTTGACTGAGCGAATCCTTAATGGAATTAAAAGATGCTTCTATCATTTGTTTACTTTCCACATCACAGTATGGACAGTTCATAAAAACTCCTTGTCTTCGATTACACAAACAAACAGAACAACCAACTCTAATATACAACCTAGAGTCGGTTTCGTCTCCCATTATACTATAAATAGTCAGGAATCATAAGTAAAACAAAAGAAAAAGAGCACACTAGTATTGCCCAGTGTGCTCCTTATTTTTTTTATTTCATTCTCGTTGGGAACCAGATTATCCCTTGGCTAATTTTATGTAAGAAAAGTGTTCGAATAGAAGGCTTCCAGATCGGTCTATATCACTACAGTCGTTCGGTCGGAAGCAAGCGGTCATCGTTTGATGCCGGGGGTCGGGTCGTATTCAATACTTTCTTTCCTATTTTTTTAATGAGTCGCGCTAACTCTGCTCGACAGGAGCAAAGTCGGTTCCAAACCAATGATTAACATAATAATGATTATTACGATACTTAGACTTGGCTCGACTCTTTTGCTTCTTCCATTTGTTGCGGCTATACCTCTGATTATCAGGAGAGGCAGTGAGCCATTGCGACCAATGAAATAAGAGAAAATCTAATTGCAGTGGCAGAGATTTCCCATCCGTCAGACCACGACAATTCGCCAATTCGCCCTCGTCGCGAGGTTTGCCCCACTCTACATTAATGAGTGTCATGGCGTCAGCTTCTACAGGATCAACATTGGTAGAATTAATGTCACCATTTTGTAATCGATACAGACCCTCTTGAACCCTGGGCGTAAAACCATGCTTGGCAATAATCATTAGTGCTGCTGACCACATCGCTTGATGTCGGAACCTCTTATTTTTAGGACTGATCGCTAAAGAATCTAAATGAAGCAGAGACTCCTTAAAGGCTAACACCACCGGATATCGTGTGATATCATTTAGTCGTGAGCTATCTGCTAGATACTTCGTGTTCTTGGCAGCATACTCAAGAGCTTTGCCAATGCCACCTTTTTTCAATTTGGTTGTATCAAAGTCAAGACCTAATTTAGAGGCAACGCCAGTAAACTTATCACCCGAAGTCTCGACAGAGCTTTGAGAGTCGATGGCGTAATAAACGTTAACTGCTTCTTCATATGAAGATGCCGCATATGTAGTTTCAAGAACCATCTGTGGGATTTTGGTCCCCTCCGATTCTTGTTCTAGCCACACCTCTTTGCGACCGTGACCATCTACAGAGCGTTTAATCCTAACTTGAGGACTTGTGGGATCTGGATATGTCACAGAAGCTACCTGGACGTGGTTAGGTAAGGGAGTTTTCTCTAAAAGCCCCCTTATCTTTTTCACACGACTTGAAACATCTCTTTGTACGTCAATTTGTGGAGTAGATATAAAGTCATGGGTATCGACCCAATTTGCTACGGTAGCAATATTATTTAAATTCATCTGTATCCTCTTTAAACAGCAACCCTTTTGTTAATGTTTAAGTGTTTAGTTCAAGAACAGGGCATAAAACCATTTTTCAATGCCCGATTCTGTTTATAATAGTATCATGAACTCCGTTCTTTGTCAAGCAAAAAATTACCCATGAAGAATATTTTTTACTTTTTGCCCCAACATATCAGGACTACCGACAACAGTAATTTCTTTACCATTTACTAAAGAAACTTTAGAAAATTGTTGAGCCTCGTGTAACCCTTCTGGTAGTTTACCATTTGCATGAAGACCTGCACTAAATCCATCACCAACCATTGAAATGATATGGGCAGAGTTTAAAACAATCTCTCGCAAATTATAGTGACCACCACTCTCAACTACTTCAACTAACTTAATCATTTTGGGTTTTTTCTGAATTAACATGTGTATCTCCCCCTGCGCTTAAAATATCTTGGGAAACCATTTCTTGTGTGCCTTGCACAACTTGACTTGGATCATGTCCGAGTCTAATGTCTGCATTGGTTTTAGAATATCCCGCAAGAATACTTGAGCAGTCCATCAAGCGCAAGTCAATCTTCGCCAATGTTTGTCGCAAACTATCGATAGTTTCCATCGCGTCTGCTACTGCATTGTCTTGTGACTGTTCGATTGCTTGTTCTAAACTATGTTCAGCCATATAGAACTGTTCCATTAAATTGTTTAACAATTCACCTGCGTTTTGTGGAATATCTTCCAAGTCACAAGCATAACTTACTACTACTTTCATTATGAGTTCCTTCCCTTTTTGTTGGGCTTCATTAAAAATCTTTCATCAACCTCAAGTATATCAGAACTGCCCAAGGGTAATACTCTATACCTTTTTGCTCCGTTGACTGCATTGACCACAAGAAGATCGTTTTCAAGAACAAAACATTTTCTTAATCTTAACTTTTCCTGGTGCTTGTCGTGCCAACTTTTTCCTATCGTTGCTCGCAATTGTACCATATCTCCTACGGCGAATTTGGGGGTTTGATGAGTCGCAATAATGACTTTTTGAGCATATTTGTTGGTATACATACGCATAAAATCTTTTTTGTTGGGTACAAAGGCTTCATCTTCCATGATTTTAGCAGCAATACTTACATAATAGCCAGTTTTAGTATAATATTTAGCGATTATAAGGCCATCGGCTTTGTAATGTTCCGCATAATCTTGTTTCCACGATTCAAATTTTAACTTTTCTTGAGGGGAAAATCGACTTTCTATCTTTTCAAATGCTGATAATTGTTTTTCGGTTAAGTTGCCACTCTTTTTATAGTAAGCATAGACCGACTCAAGAAATTGTCGGGTGCTCTCATTAAGAGGTTCTTTAAGGATTTTTTCTATTCTAAATTGAAGTTTTGTTTCGGGTATAGGGTAATTACTAGATGAATCTTGTGACATTTTTGACGGTTCCCTCATTTGTGCTTATAATAATAACATAATGATAAGGAAGTGTCAAGCAAAATAAATTATTAATTAATTTAAATGTGACATAAGGGCAGTGCCTATGGAACCGATCCCAATTGAAAGGAGAATCCACAAAAATTTTGCCCTGCTTTTGCTTTCTTCTTCGAGAATTCTTAATCGTGCATAAAGTCCTTGATCTGGATTATATACTGCTTCTTTGATTTTTGTGATGTCCACACACATACGCTCTTGATTTTCTTTAACAACCTCCAAAGCATCCATTATTTTGTCTTCCAAAAATTCTACTCGTGTAGATAATTCGGCGATAGTCTGTTGTTCCATCGGGCTCACGGTAGTAAATAGTAGGGGAAATTCCTTATTCCTCCACAATCGCATGATCGGTTAAAAGCAATGTGGATGCAGCAGACGCAGCATTTTCAAGCGCACAACGCACAACTTTAAATGGATCAATAATTCCATAAGAATACATGTTAACAATCTCACCAGTGGTCACATTTAGCCCAGAATCAGGATTGGTATGGTTTTCTACTTTTTCTAAATAGATATCCGGTGAAAGGCCAGCATTTAACACCATCTTTCTAAATGGCTCTTTAATCGCTTGCTTTATAATTTCTACTCCGAGTTGTTGTTCCTTGTTTTCTGTCTCAATATTTATCTTGCGGGCGACTCGTAATAGAGCAGAAGATCCTCCGGGTATAATCCCTTCTTGTTGTGCAGAACTAACTGCTTCAAGCGCATCTTCAACACGGTGTTTCTTTTCAATCATCTCCACCTCGGTCAAGCCACCGACTTTAATGATTGCGATGGCAGACGCGAGACGAGTAATTCTTTCTTGAATCTTTTCGCATATATTTAAACTTTCTTCGGATTCAATTTGGGACTTAAGATCTTCAATTCGCTTTTCGACGGCCTCGTCATCTTGATTGCCACCAACAATGGTCGTAAATGCTTTGCCAGATTCAACCGTCTGGGCTGTACCAAAATGTTCTAACTTAACGGAACGAAATTGTATTCCGCTTTCACGAGAAATGAACGTTGCGCCTGTAGAGATCGATAAGTCTGACAGAATGTTTCTTCGTTCTTCTCCATAGCGCGGGGCTTTGATGCCCGCAACTTTCATAGCGCCTTTCATCGCGTTCATTATCATCGCCGCGAGAGCTTGGCCTGAAATATCTTCGGCAATTAAGATAAGGGCTCGCCCATCTCGTGCAGCAATCTCAAGAACTGGCAGGATTTCATCAATAGTTGTAATATTCTTATCTGTAACTAAGATAAGACAATCTTCGTGCCTCATCGCGCTGCGACGTTCATCAGTAATGAAAGCGTTAGCTAATAGGCCAGAGTCAAATCTAAAACCTTCAGTTAATTCTAAAGAGGTTTCATTGGACTTAGCTTCTTGAATTGTAATTGCGCCATCTTTGCCAACCTGATCCACAGCAGAACCGATTAGTTTACCAATGCCTTTGTCACCATTTGCAGAAATGGTAGCGATTTGTTCAATCTCCTCTTGTGTTGAAACAGGTTTGGATCTTTCTCTCAATTCGTTAACAATTGTTGATATTGCCGTGTCAATGCCTCGTTTTAATTCAATAGGAGATACATTTGTTGAAAGATGTGTTTGTGCTTTTTCCAGAATGGCGCGTGCAAGGACGGTTGAAGTGGTCGTGCCATCGCCAGCCGCGTTATTGGTCGATTCGGATGCTTGCTTTATAACTTGCACTCCAAGATTCTCAATAGGATCTTCTAAATCAAAGAACTTTGCGACAGTCACACCATCTTTAGTAATGATCGGCTTCGTATTATTGCCTTTAAGGATAACGTTGCGTCCGCGTGGACCAAGCGTTGCACCAACAGCATCAGCAAGTTTATTTACGCCAGCCATAATCTTTTCATTGAGTTGGCGGCCAGATTCAAAATGTTTCATATGCAGAAGTATAACACCCACTTATAGGTTTGTCAAGCGATTTCTTTTAAAAGTTTATCTAACTCAAAGCCAGCGCAGTCAATTTTTCTTTTTGTAACGTGATAATGATTTACAAAACCCTTGTACGTGCCCTTGTATACTGCTGGTACTATGGTCTTGAAAGGTCCATTATCTTTCATGGGTGTAACAAGGGGAATATCATACGCCTTGTGCAAGGCTTTAGCAAGTGCTTGGAATGCCTGTTGTTGTGCCTGATAAAACCCAAGAAATGGCTCAAGCGTTTGATCGTGAACTTTAACGTCTTTCCACATTGGGCGCGGTCCATGACCTCTTGTGCGATATATGTTTTGATATTTGGGGTAATAAGCATTGGATATTTCCACACCAATACTGTTATTATTAACTTTTCTATTTCCGGCATGGAAGCCAATATCGTTGCAATCCATTAACTGATAAATGGTGCCATCATTGTCAATTAAGAAGTGAACCGATAGCTTGCGTTTTTTTAGTATATTAAAGCAACTTTTGGATGATAGGCAAACGTCCCAATGAGACACAAGCATCGTGGGTTTCCTTTCGTTTTTTGCCTTTTTATAACAACTTTTGGGCAATAGAAGTCCTTCTGGTCTAGTGAATGGGATTACTCTATCCCAATCGATAGAATGCTCTCCTCCGTTAGCTATAATAAACTGACCTGAATTGACCGTTGTCTTGCTTGCTTCTCGCTCGGTGGCTTCTCGGCGGTAGATTGATGGATCTTGTTTGGCTTTGATCAAGAACTCACAAATATCATTAAATAATTTCATCTGCAACTCCCCATTTGAGTGCTTGTTCTGCATCGAAATAGGTATCCGTTTTCTTACGAAAGATAGTTCTTATCTGCTTTTCGGTTAAATTAGTTTCTGCAACCAATGCTTTAACATACTGTGCTTGATACCACTTTACTTCCCGAAGATCAACTTCCAATTCTTTAAGAGAGCCAAATTGCCCACCAGTGATTGCATGAAGCATTAATCTACAATGCCTTCCAACTTTGCGGTTGCCCTTAGTTCCGGCAGCCAGGATAAGAACACCTGCGGACATCACTCGGCCAACACCAAAAGTATTAATCTCGCAGTCTTTTCTGACATCGCGTATACAATCATATAATGCGAACATGTCAGGAACACTTCCGCCCTCTGTTGAAACCATAAAATCAATTGGGAGATAAGAAGTTTTAACGACAGCTTCTTCTTCTTCTTCGCATTCAATGGTTTCTTCAATTATTCCAGTGTCCCGGAAATAATACAATCCTGAAGCCGCTGCCTTGCAACGATCTTCGTTTACTTCGCCGTATAAGCCAAGTAAGCGAGATTTAGGCTCAGAATCCAAAAGTTCGGGGAGAAACAAGATATCATTCGGGATTGCTTGGGCTTGTTCTTTGCTTTCTTCTTCTTGGTTTGGGCTTGTCATTTTCAATTGGAACCTCTATTATTTTAAAATTGTTATCTGTCCACTCGATATCCACCACACCAGCGATATATTGAGCGATCATTTTTTTATATTTTCCCCATAAAGTGGGCGTCATTTGCTTTTGATGGGCTCTTTCATAACACCACCTTAAGACAGCATTAATCACAAATACCTTTTCTGAAAGGATGAGGTTGTCCTTTACTGTTATTAAAGATTTCTGTCTAATGAAATCTAAAACAAACTCTCGGCGTTGATCGTCCGAGGTGGTAGTTGTGCCGTGTTCGCTGCTCATAAATCATACCTTGTTCTCTTTATATATATGAGTCAACTCCTCCATCATCCCTTTCCAATCATCAAATTCTAGTTGCCAACGATATTCTTCTGGGTAATTGCTTATAAAATCCTCAACAATTTCTTTTTTCCATTCTTCAAATTGTTCTTGATATTGGATTCTTATTTTTTTTGCTTCTTCGGTTTCGCCCGCATCTTGAACCATCATTATACATAACTGATCAACATAGGACATTTTATAAACAGTCGTCCCCACAAGTGCTAACACTTTATATCCCATGGCTTGGACAAAGCTGCCGCTTGCAGAAAATGCTTTCCATCCATAGATGATGGATTTTACAATAAAGCCCGCAGCGAATCCGAGAACGGCGACAGTTAATAGATCATTGTTCATGTCTATTAGTATATATCAAGTTGTGTAAGAAATCAAGAACAATTTTGCAGAGATAGCAAAAATATTAAAGAGGATAAAAAAACGCCTGTTTGGAAACCAAGCGAAAAATAAATAAAATTTTTATTTAATGAAGGGGGGAAATTTATCACTTATATGAATGATAAAAAGAAATTATTTTTTGCTTTCGGCAAGAAGTCGTCGGATGACGCGCTCGTAAATTCGCTTCTTTGCTTCTTGAACGAGTGCCTTACGTTGTTCGGCTTTGTCATCAACTATATCGATATTTAGACCCTTAAGGGCAGCTTCGTATAATTCTTCTTCGTACATGCGATTGCCAGGTTCTTCTAAGTCGATTTCTTCTTCGGCTTCGAAGCCCATTGGCATTTCGTCTTCAATCTCTACCTCTGCTTCAACTTCAGGCTCTCCAACAGCATCTTTTAATTTGTCAGCCAAGTCAATGATATCTTGAGCTTCTTCGTCAGTAATGGTAACTTCGCCTTCAAGCTCAGCACCTTCTTCATCAGCGATTTCGTCTTCTGCGCCAAGCTCGTCTTCTGTGGCGTGGAGTTCGCTTTCAAGCTCATCTTCTTGCTCGTTTAGATCATCTTTGCCGCGACCGGTATCGGATTCATCACCCTTACGCATCCCTTTGCCAGAAT
>Ga0209756_1003156_pt1 | contig 13578 bp, 26 predicted proteins | sample ETNvirenome_6_85_FD_184071 | JGI IMG/M metagenome (GOLD analysis project Ga0209756, IMG submission 184071) | Marine viral communities from the Pacific Ocean - ETNP_6_85 (SPAdes) (version 3) | ecosystem: Environmental > Aquatic > Marine > Oceanic | place: Pacific Ocean | collected 2013-06-19
TGGAACCTCGTAACCCCAAAAATCAGCAGAGAAATAAAGCCCGTCAGGGCGTTGAAGAAAGCCCCGTTCTTGAGGCTTTTGATGCGATTGCAGTCTTGAATCAGATTGCAGATATCCAGGAGATTCTGCTTGCAGAAGACAAGCGGTCTACCCTTGCGGAAGAGATTGATAGGGAGCCCCTTCCCGAAAACTGGCCCTTTGATTGCTTTTCGGCGGAGGTGTAGGATGGCTTCCAGTAGCTATAAGGCACAGCAGCGACGGAAAGCCCATCGCAATCGCAGCAAGATGATTCGACTCTCTGAGGCCCGGTTTCCGGGCCTTCTTTCTCTTGTAAACGCAGCAGCAATCCAGGGAGGTCAGCTTGTAAGAAGGGCTGATGGAGTGGCCCTGAACGCTGAAGAACAGATTGTATGGGAAGTCGCTCGTGGTCTTCTGTACGACGAGGAGGTGTGAAGTGGTAGCTACACAAGAACATTCCTGTCCTGATTGTATTCCTTTTGCCGTGTTGTATTTCGAGGGAGGGCTGATTTCAGCGTTCGCTGATGGAGACTTCAGGCTCTGTAGCCCTGATGGGGAGCAATCCACCAAGTACGCCGAGGAGCCCGTTGCTGCTGTGGAAGACTTCCTCAAGGCCGGAGCTGTCTTGTTTCCCTATGCGTACTACTCCGAGCCGTGGAGCATAGAGTCATGAAAGGGATTCATTTGTACGCTGCGGCAAGCTTTGCTTTGCTGCTATTTCTGGAGCTATTCGCCTGTGCGCTGGTCGTACTGGCTCAAGGAGGTGCGTGATGGTATTGAGCAAAGAGGAAATCAAAGAGATTATAGAGAAAGGTGTCTTGGCGGGTACAAATGTACCTGACACTACTGTGACCCTGGAAGATGACGAGTTTTGGTATGTTCATCCCCACGGCATGATCATTCAACAAAGGTTGGCAAAGCCGACCTCGGTCAGGTCTATTACCGAAGCTGGCGACTGGACGGTGTATGGCATAGTTACCCAGCGGGGCTACTGCGATCAGTATGGGCCATGGGAGCCCGACTATGATGAAGAGGTAGAAATCGGTGAAGCAAGGAGCCTGTGTGAAGCCATCGGCATCCTTGCAGCAGAGTACGCCAGGGCAGAGGCAGTAGATACCGCTGGCTATCTCGAACAGGCTATAGAGTTCACAAAGAGTGATAACGACAAGTTTCTAAGCGAGATTCTTTTCTAAGATTGTCAAATGACAATAAGGAGCCAACATGAAGTTTGATGAGCAAGTAGAGTTTCTATTCCACGCATGGCTTGATGATACCAAGCAAACTGTTTGTACCCTCGGACCCCCAGGAATCGGTAAGACGGCTGTAGGGAGGGATCTTGCAGACCGCATGACCTCCTTTGTCACTGATGTCGATGCTACTCATGGCGAAGCTGTGTGTGCAGTGGTTGACCTGTCTTCCTGTTTGCCAGAGGATCTTATGGGTCTGCCCTTCCGTGAAGGAGAGATTACTAAATACTGTCCTGCCGAGTGGCTGTATGAGGTTTGCAACTCCAAGGCGTATGGAATCCTGATTCTGGATGATCTCCCTGCCGCGTCTAGGGACGTACAGGTTGCCGCGAGGCAGATCAGCCTGGAACGGAGGGTTCATAGCCACAAGGTTAGTGACCGTATCCTTATCCTCGTGACCGGAAATAGAAGGGAAGACAAGTCGGCAGCGTCTACACTTCCCGCTCACTTCCGTAACAGCGTGTTGATGTTGGAGCTTCAACCTGACCTGGAAATGTGGATGAAGTGGTACGCGACACAGGAGTTTGACCCCCTCATTCCTGCTTATTTGCAGTGGCGGGTTGGAAACTTCTCCAAACTACCGAAGGACGCTGACAAGAACGGGAGCTTTGCTACTCCCCGGACATGGGCCATGCTTGGCAAAATGTGTCCGGTTGCAAAGAAGCAGAGTGTACTGTTTGATGTCGCGGCAGGGCTTGTAGGAGAAGGAGTTGCTACCGAGCTTGTTGCCTTCGATAAAATGAAGAACGCTCTGGTAAGTCCCGCGAAGGTTCTGGAGAATCCTCGAAAGAACCTCCCGGACATAAGCACTATCAGTGGCTCTCCAGACAAGATGGTAGCCATGGTGACTGGGATTGCTGACTTGTCAGCACAGAGGGGTAAAGCAAAGGCCCATGTGACAGCCTTTCTCTCCGCTCTTGCCTACATCACTCAGCAAGACAATGAGTATGTAGCTGTGGGCATCAACACATACAGAGCCAAGGGAGGCTCTGCAAATGCTCTGGTACGAGAAGTCGGCGAGCTTAGGAAAAGTAACCCAGACGTGGCCTCGATGGTCGAAGTCTTGAAAGGAGCGCTTAGCTAATGTTTCCAATGCCAACACAACAACCCAGCCCCCCCGAGCTTAGTCTTGTTGAAAAAGTTGCTAATGCGGGGAGAACCATAGAACGAATCAGGAAGGCTCGAACGTGGCTAAATACTTATCTGCCATTCTTGGGCTACATGACCCTGAAGCTGAGGCCAAGGGAGGCTACCGAGCGAGATAATGTTCCAACAGCAGCAGTGGCTCCCGATGGGACACTAATCCTGAACAGCGATTTCGTGGCTTCACTTACAGACCCGCAGCTTAGGGGCTTGCTGTGTCACGAGGTACTGCATCCAGCTTTGCTGTTCTTTGAGCGCCTTGGATTGAGGGACTTGTTCTTGTTCAACGTGTCCCACGATTTCATCATCAACCTTGTAATCTCTGAGTACGCCCATTCGATGGGTAAGTCCCAGGACATTGAGCTGCCCCCAGGAGGACTGTTTGATCGCAAATGGGAGAAGCACAGCGCTGAGCAGGTTTATGATGCCCTACAGGAGGACGACAACGGAGGAGGCGGGGGTAATGGCCCTGGAGACTTCCCTGGAGACTGTAGGCCGGACCTCAGCAGTACCCCTACGGGGAGAAAAGCAGCAAAGGGCGACTCTGGAGCGCAGAGACAACTCAGGCAGGAATGGTATGTAGAGGTGAAGGCAGCAGAGATTGCTCACAAAGATGCTACCCAGGGAGATTTGCCTGGGAATCTCCTAAAGTTGGTGGCCGACCTGTATGAACCTGCCATTACTTGGAAGGAGTACATCAACAACTATGTAGGTGAGAAAGCTTCTGGAGGAGCAGAGCTTACCTATCGTAGACCTTCCCGGAGGTCGGAGTCTGTAGGAGAGATTCTTCCCGGCAGGGAAAAGCGAACCCAAGCTGACGTTACTATCCTGTGGGACACGTCGGGTTCAATGGATGGCTGGGAGCGTAGGATTCTCAGCGAGATTGATGGAATGTGCCAAGAGCTAAACCTAACGGTTCGGGTGCTTATCTGTGATGCACAAGTCCATTCTGACTTGGAAGATTGTGAAGAAGCGGCTGACATTATTGAAGGAATCAAAGGCGGGGGAGGATCTGACTTTAGGCCAGCTTTCCGCCTTCTTGAAGAAGAGAACGATGCGACTCTCTTGATCGGGTTCACTGATGGATACATCGGGGTTCCCGAGACTATGCCTTCCCAGTTGAAGGGGATTTTGTGGGTCATCACCGAGGGAGGAGACAAGCTTCCTGGTGGAGAGAACATCGTAATCAACACTGAAGGAGAGGTAATCGGATGAAGAGAATCGAGCGTAACTACACATGCTACAACACAGAGGATCTTGAGGAGCTTATCGCCTATACCCATAGGATCTGTGGGCCGTCAGGGGTGAGATACCAGCTTTACGAGCAGTCCAGTAGCCAGGAGAAGCGATATAGTAAGCTCTCTGTTACGGGGGAGGATTTCCTCGAAAAAGAGTTTGTCTTTGCAGACTACTACAAGTCTTCTGATGACATTTCTGAGCGGGTGAAGCTAAAGCCAGGAGATACATCCTCCATCATTAGGATCGTGAAGCCTGCCGACCTCTTTGAGAACCCTGTAGAGGCGATGGCTTCTATGGGGGCCGAAGAACCGGAGCTTCCCCTGTCGGTGATAGAGGAGATAGTCTACCGACTGGCTTCGACATGTCAGGACACTGGCTACTATTACTACAACAGCAGGAAGCTTGGGCTTAGAGGGTCCGAGTGGAGCATCGACAAATGCGTAAAGATTGAGCCTCCCCCCAGGGTAAGGATCATGCCTTCACCCCATGAAAAGCGGCCTGTTCGAGGAGGCATGCAGCGAAGGGAGTGGATTGCTGGAGCAGCAGACAAGGCGAAGAGGCATCTGAGCTTTGCCGTGAACCAAGGGCACAGTGGAGGGAAGTACGCTTCTGACTTTCACAGAGCCGGGATGCAGATCGACAAGGCTTTGAGTCACGCCATAAAGACAGAAGACAAGGCATTGATTGAGACTCTTGCGGGGAGGAAGGATGACTTCCTTCGCATCCACAGGGCCATCAGGGTTCTGTATTCAGAGCTTTCAGAAGTGGGGGAGGGATGACAGCCATTATCAAGATAGTGAACTACACTCGCTACAGAACCGAAGACATTCGTAACTTGGCGCAAATGATAGCAGACTGCAACGAGACTACTTATGGCACGACGATCAGTCTTGTCGTTGATACTTATAAGACCCGCAATGATGGAGACGAAAAATACTGGGTAAATACAGAGGCCGCGAGTAATAACGAAATACGAATAGTAGCTCCCGAGAGTATGCCAATCCCCCTTGCTGCAAGACTGGCTGTCCTGGGAAGTCAACATCCCACACTGCCTTCTGACGGCAAAAGACAAGTCGTAGAGGCTCTTGCGACTGCCATAAGGCCTAGAGGCTATGATGGAGGCATGGCGTGGAGGACACCGGGACTATCCGTCTACTACAAGAAGAGGCTTGATGATGTTCAAGATAGCCATACTTCCCACGACTACTGGGCCTTCAAGAGGAGCGTGCTGCCCCATCTTGTAGAGAAGTCTGGCATAGAGATTGGGATCAACGAAAAAGCTATCACCAAGAGGCCAAAAGTTAGTCCCAAAAGGTATGATTGGGCGAAGAAACGGATAGCTTCTGCCAGACAAGATGTGTGGGCTATGGCCTACTTTAGCAGGCACAGGATGGGAAACCTGGAAGATGACATAGTAAAGGCACTTGAGCACCTTGACAAGATTGCCGCTGACCAGAAGCCCATTCTGGAGGAGTGGCTGGAGAAGCTGAAAGCAGCAGAAGAAGAGCATCGCACCCTGCTATTGCAACTCAAAAAGGAACTGAGCGAAGTGAACACAAAGCTAGATGAAGCAAAAGCTCTCGCCATAGGAGGCACAGATGGAACTGACTGAACGCGAACAGAGGGTATTGGAAGCAGTGAGTATGCATCCCAACAAGGGAGGCTCTACCAAGCAGGACTTTCCGAGGTATATCGCCGGAGCTACTGGCTTTGCCATTACTACATCCCAGAACACTCTGGGACAGCTAAAAAGGATGGGGGCGTTGGTAGGCCACAACGGTCACTACTACACCCTTGACAGCAGCTATGCCTTGGAATGCAAGGACATGGTGGTAGAGGAAAAAGGGGAGGAAACTCCTGATTCCTTGGCTGACCTGCGACCTGCCCTTAGTGCTTTGTTGCGGGAAATGAAGAAAAAGAACATCTGTATGCTTACCCTCGATGACGATGGGGAAGTTGCTATCAGCCGGTGGCGCATGGAAGAGACAACCGTATCCTTGGAGGGATAGTCAGTGTTTACTATTACTAAAGGCGTGAGCTTTGAAAAGACCGTTTATCTCAACATCGGTGGTGAGATGGAGGACGCAGATACAGACGAAGACAACTGCCGACTGTCTTTCGACGTTGATCAAGAGGTTGAGGTAGAAGTAGAGTCAGAAGACATCGACGACTTGAGCAGCTATGAGCTTGAGGATCTTATTGATGCTATTTCTTTGCATGTAGACCTTGGACAGGTAATAGCTCGTCTCTCGCAGCAGACGGTGAGCAACCTGGAAAAGTGTGGCGTTTACACTAACCTTGTAGCTGCTGTAGCAGAGGAAGGATCAAAGTAATGAAGGCAGGTGACTTCATTGCCATTTCAAAGTGCCCTTCCCAAGGGGAAGACTGCGAATGTGTATTCTGTAGCTCGTGTAGTAGCAGAGTAGGAATGATTTCAGGGTATGGTCCTGATAACTCATATATGGTGTACTTCGATTGCGGAGAAGCGTTGGTAACCCAACAGGACTTTGCAACCGGAAGAGCAAGATTGCTGGCAGGACAGCACTCCTTGGTAGAATCCGACTACTCCGTGTCTCGTAAGCCAGCTCCTCCCTGCCAGCGGGTTCCTAAGGGGAGTTAGCATCGGATCGGGGAGCGGTGGCCTCGTTAGGAAGGCTGCTCGAAGCCGACCATCCGCCGCCTATATAGAGGTGGCTACATGAAACAAGAAGAGAAAGTTCTCTGCTTAGCTAAAGCTGGGCTCTTGGAGGACTTGAAGAAACAGGTATGGCAGGGGGTAATAAGGCCCTCTGCTGCCAGAAGCATCATGGAACTAATCGTGGTGTGTGAAGTCCCAGAGCAGCTTGTTGCTTTGCGACTAACAATGATGGGCACAAGCCCATGGGGAGAAGCGTGAATGGCACTTACAATCGGAAATCGAACCATCATCCATAGAAGTAGAATCCAGGAGCAACTTGTAGACGTAGGGAACACCCTGTCTCGGATTGAGGCTAAGCAAGACCCGAAAGATGTGATGGTCGCTGTAGACGACATCGGCATCACCTTTCAGGACAATCTCATGGAGGGATACATTGACGGTCTGGGGGCCAACCCCAGCACCTTTGGGCTGCGTTTTAGTACCAACGGGGCAGGACAACTTGCCAGCATGGTGCTTCCGGCCCGCTTCTTCAGTGGTCTAAAAGAGCTGGCTCTTCGTAGCTCCCATGGAGCTTCCCTTGCAGATCAGGCTTGGGAAGAGTTTGCCAGAGAAAACGATACTCGTAGGATGGTGAGGTCAGTCCTCATGAATCTTCCGGGCGGTCCTCAAAGGGTGGTTCGGTCGGTCCATTCTACGAAGTATGCCAGATATGCCCATGCTGCTTTTGTCAACGACATGCTCAACTATGCAAGCAATAACTTTACTGGTCTGCCCGTGGTGGATTGGTTCTTGAGTGACAACGGTTTGCGTCTCCGCTTTGTAGATGGAGACCTGACTTCTGGTGACCCGCTCCCCATGATTGAGGCATGGAACTCGGAGACAGGTAATCGAAAGGTAGGTGTCCGAGGAGGCGTGTACCACTCTGGAAAGGAAGTGGCTTTCACTCACTGGGATAACAACAAAGAACGTAGCTGGATTCACCGGGGCGACAGACAGCGAATCCGAGACAATGTAAACGACGCCTTTCAGGAAGTTTATAATACTTCTCATGGCGTGGTAGCTGCCTATGTGGGAGCAGCGCAGGTGGCTGTAGAAAGCCCCTTCCAGTTTCTTGAGAAGCAGCTCAAGGGAGTCCTTACTAAGGATCTGCTCAAGGAAGTGCAGGGCAACGTCCATGGTGGGACTCTTGAGGCATGTGTTGATGCAGTTTCCTTGACTGCTGCTACCAAGACGGACCTGTATGCTCAAGCAGAGATTGAGAGTGCTGGAGCATCGGTATTGAACCGAGGAACCAAGATTGCTGCTCAAAACAACGGGGTGATTGCTGTATGAATATCTACCCCTATGAAATAGTGGAGAAGGCGCTGGACAACTTCTTCCTGGAGAGGCCTAAGGAACTGCTCCTTAGGCGCTCTTACAGGAGGTTCAAGGCCCTTATCTTCATGCTTGCCACGGTTGAGTACGGCATGTTGGATGCTGAGGGCGAAGAGCAACAAAAGGAAGCACTGTCTTTCGCTTGGGAGGACATGGACCTTGCCTTTCGTGGGTATGGAGACAACTGCACTACCGGGTTTGTGATGCAGCTCTGGGCTGTCCTTTTCAAGACCGACTGGCCCAACTTCAAAAAGTTGCTTGAAGAGTGCCTGGGAGAAGCAAGAGCAGTAGCGAATGAGAAGGGGGTAAAACCTCGGTATTCAGCCAAATACTTTAGCAAACCCGTGAGGGATTTGGACGAGGAGTTTTGCCTCCCTACTGCGCTTCCTCTTTCAGGCCCTGTCATCCGGGAATGGGCGATAGAGAACGACAAAGATCCAGACAGACTCGAAGAGGCGATGATTTATCTGGAAACCGTTGATCGCCTTAGAGAAAAAGCAAAAGCTGCGAATGATTCTGAACAGGCGAGAACCAAGTTTGAGGTTCTGCAAGGAGGGAAGATCGATGCGGAATGAAGACGACGACGTAAACGTAGACCGAGGTGGTGGACTAGGCGCAGTAATGACTGCGCTTACAAGGCCGCTGGACATCGAAGAGACGGTGAAAGAGTACGGGAAAGGAACCTGTAAGCTCGTAGGACAAGACGGAAATGCCTTTGCCATTATCGGCAGGGTGAGGAGAAGCCTTAAGACGCAGGGATGGCCCGACGACAAGCTCACACTGGTTCAAGATGAAATGATGAGCAGCGACTACGATCACTTGATCAGGACAGCGTTTGATGTTTGTAACGACGAAGGAGGATTTAGACCGTGAGTAAATGGCAACTAATACGATACAAAGACGCGAGAAGAACACGAGAGTTTTGGAGCGAGCTAAAGCTCAGCTTTGAATACCCAGTCCACTCCAACCAGTTTGAGAATGTGCTGGGCTACCGCACTGTTGTCAAAAAGATGGGGCAGCACATCCAGCATTTCCTGACCCAGCCAGCAGGCTCCTCTAGGCCCTTTCGTGAGGAAATGCACAGCATCAGTCGGTGCCGAGTCTTTAGGCGGCCTAGCTCGAAGATTGTATCTGTAGAGGTGCTAATCCACGCAGAGAAGCCTTCTCAGCGGCTGTTCCCCTCTTACCGGGACCTGGACGATCAAGGATCTTATGCCGTACAAGATGTATGCGGGAGATTCGGCCTTCCCCCTATACCGGATGGGCTTCTTTGTCAGTGGCTTACTGAATCCCTGGGAGAACATACGGCTCGAAGAACCCAGGACGAAAGGATGTATGAGCTGCGGAAGGCTGGCACGGTTCCTGTGCAAAGCATGGTGAAGGTCATCCAGAAACGGGCCATGGAGGAGACCAACATTGAGTCTCGATTGAGAGCCCTACTGCTTGACTACAATCTAAGGTGCAAGGAGCTGTCTGAAAGCGAAGACTTTCTGACTTCCAAGAAGGAACGGTACTCCCCAGACATCATGGACATCGCTGAGCTTAGCTTTGCCAAGATGGATAAGTGGGCGACCATCGACTTCGCTGCCACTGAGTTTAGGAGCATCCCAGAGGAAGTCCTCAAGAAAGTAGCCACCCCCCTGTCAGAGAGATTGCTGGCATTGGAGCAGGAGGACTCAAATGACTCCTAAAGATCGCCTGGAAGTATGGGGCTTTACTGAGACTCCAAATGTAGGAGGAGCCGCTGTTGGGATTGATAGTCCCGCAGCGGCCAGCATAGCCATCTGTGACGTTCTCCCCGAAGGAGGAAGGGGGGCCGTCGTAGCAATCATGAGAGAGTTCAGAGGACTCTACACCAAGTATGAAACGGAAAAAGAGTGCTGGAGCCGATCCCTACAGCTTGCTGCGAAGATGGCAGCGGCCCCTGCTATGGAAACGGCTCTTGGGGCCGCAGTAGCTTCCATGAAGGAAGCGGTATCTAGCGATCCCCCGAAAGACTGGAAAGACTCCTTGCGGGACTCCATAGACTGCTGTGAAGCAGCCTTGAAAAAGACGGAGGTGAAGTGATGACTACTATTTCAACCTACAATATCGGTGACATTATCCAAACCCGTGGACGCCTTGCGGGGCTAACCGGGAGAGTCATCTTCTATGAGCCACCAGACGAGGACCTAGAAGATCATGGCGTGGTGATGTTCACCGTTCTTACCATTGAGCCCGGTAGCCAGTGGGAGAGAGATCCCCCCACCGAAATCGGGACAGAAGAAAGCATGTGTATCTATCACCCTGAGAGTGAGTGGTATCACAAGTGCGGCGGTGGCGAGGAGCCAGTCGTGATTGAAGAAGGAGAGGAGTGAGTACCTACTTAGTAAAAATAGTCCCCGTAGAGGGGAATAATGGAGAAGTGAACGGAGACGTACTCCAAGCAATCATTACTGTCATGGCTCGAAGGGGGCACAACTCAACAGTGTCCGGGGGCAAGACAGAGGTAGGAGGAGAGGACCATAGGTGCATAGACATCTGGTTCTCTAAGGAGGTGAGTAGTGAGCCTTAGAAATTATGGACTGCCTGATAGTGAAGCTATCGGAGTACCTACATGGAGCGAGACTGAACATCCCTGCCCCAACTGTGGGGCGAAAGTCTGTCAGGTGGAGGTGAAGGTAAAGCAGGGGCTGGTCAAGGGAGGAGAAGGCATGTCGAGGTACATGGGGTGCCCTGCTTGTCCTTGGGCTTCCCCAGCGGTGGTGGTTTCCACCCAACTAAAGGGAGGCGAGTGATGACCGTGAATGGCTGGAGCAAGAGCGGCCTGGAGTTCAGCCGAGAGGTGCGAACCTCACAAGAGCGAGACAACGCCCTCAAAGACGTATGGGACACGCAGCATGTAGTCGAGGTGACGGTTCACTACTGCGTGAAGGGAGGTAAATGATGAACGACGTGACAGCGAGGTTTACAATTGAAGATGTGCAGGCGTTGTTCGCCCTGACGGATGCGGAGGCATCCCAGTTTCTGGACAAGAATGGCAAGGCCATTGGGGGAGGGATGGTGAGGGCAGGGTGGGAAGCCATCGAGACGCTCGGGCAACTCGACGGTCTGGAACCCGCCTCAGAAGGAGAAGAAGAATGAGCTACGACAGCTATCAAAGCTACCGTGCCAGTGTTCGGGAAGACGCTGAAGGCATAGTAATAGAACAAAACACGGTAGACGGCTCTCTGCCATCTACGGAGAATGGAGAGTACTATGACAGGGCTCATGAGAGAGCCGACTCCGAGGTGACTTACTACCACACCTGTGACAAGATTCTCGGGTTTTCCAACAACGACAACGCGGCCTTTGATCACATGGGATCAGATTGTTTGGCCGGGAAGAACAGCAGAGAAGAAGTAAACACTGTCCTTGCTTACTTCGCCTATCACCAAGACCTGTGTGAAGCTCTTGGCGAGATAGATGACGAGAAAGCGCTGGATCTCTGTGGTTATGACCACGAGTGTCCCTCGGAGGATTGTTCCGAGCGGTACAAGGAAGAGGACGAAGCAGAAAACTGCTGCAACGTAGTGGAGAGGGTTGCTAATGTCTAATCGAGCTAAAAAGACTGAGCATGCCGGTCACAAGGGGTCCACCCGAAAGACTGGCTACTGGGGACATCGGGAGGACGCAAAGCGGGAGTCCAACAGTGCCCGCCGCCTTGAAGATCGCCGTATCTCCCTTTCTTATGAGGCAGAGGAGGAGGAGGATCATGACTCATGAAGACTGGTGCATCATCAACAAGGAGCTAGAGGCGGTTCAAATGGCCCTGGCGGGCCTTTCTGCGAGAGTCCTGGCGATAGAAAAGGAAAAGGAGGAACAAGACAAGGCAGATGAAGAGCTTAGCAAAATACTCGTAGAGAGGTGGAAATGAAGCGCAGAAGGCTGATTGGCGAGGAGGGGTGGTCAATGTGGTACGACCCCAAGGAGAAGAACAAGTACAGGTGCCCTCTTTGTGGCAGCACCGGACCTTTCCTTGTTTATGGAGAGATCACGGATGACTGGTATTGCAGCGACGTTGAAGAAAGCTGTGATTTCGGAGGCGCACCCTCCAAGTTTGAGATTCCTCTCCCTGAGAGGCTTCTTATCGCTGTAGAGGAGAGCAACAAAAACAGGTGCCCTTGCTGCTTGGTAAGGCCAGTGGAGAGTTTCAGCTTCTGCGAGGGGTGCTTTGAAAGGTGCGAAGATGACAGTTTTTGCGAGGTCGAGGCAAGACCTCATGATGAGCTTTTGAAAGAGGCGTATCCCAGTGAAGAATAAAAAAGAAAGAAAGAGTAAGTACGCAGTCCCCCACTACGACCGGATGTCTCCCAGGGTTCGGTACGCGGCCAGGGCTGGTCACCGGATAATGGCGTACAACGAGGTAAACGCAGAGAGCTTTACTGAAAACAGCGCATTTCCCGCTCGGTTTCAGGAGGAAGCCCTAAACTGGAAGAACGAGGATGGAGAGTGGGAATCTGAAAGCTGGGATCAGTACGGGAGCGGGCAGTTTGGAAGAGATCGCTCGTTGCAGAGCGATGAAACCGACGAAGCTTACACCCAGTGGGATCTGAATCCAGACACTGGAGAAATGGCTTCCTGTGACGGCTATGCTTCAGATTACTGCGATTACTTCTTAGAGAACAAAGTTGTGGGGAGCCACCAAAGGGTAGATGGCGTCAGGGTTCTTACAGGGAATGAAGACTACAGTTACGAATGGGAGGATTATGATGACTTCCCAAAAAGTACCCCTGTGGCGGTTGCTTCGTATTGGCATTGGAACGCCAGTACAGACTTGTTCCTTCTGTGTGAGTCTGTTTGCTGCCATGAGTTCGACCGCTATGGACAGCAGGTCTTTAGCCTTTCTCCCCTGATAGGGGAAATGCTTGAGAATACCGACCTTGGAGCAATAACCTTTTCAGACCTCAGGCTACCTTTTGATTGTTTCTACGTGCAGCTCGAAGGAAACCAGAAGTATTCAGGCTTCTATGTTAGCAAAATCGAGGAGGTTGTAACTTTCGTGGCTGTCAGGTGGCATGAAGAAATGCCAGACGATCGCTGGCCTGAGAAGCTGGAGTATTGGGAACCGAATGAAGACTGCCTCAACAGAGGGGATTACTGGAGGTTCTTCTTTCAGCTATACCTCGACAAATACGATGAGGAATGTACGGTAGAAAAGGCCATAGATAGCCTCATGCAAGGAACCCCTGCCAACGACCATTGGACAGAAGAAGAAAGGGCATTGCACAGGTATGAAACTTGTGATTACGACGAAGCTACCCGAGACATTCTGCGCCTTACTTTCAGTCTCCTGTTCTACCTAAACTCGGAAAGGAAGAGTGTAGAAGTCAGCTCCGGCAAGGACGAGAGGGAAAAGCAAGAGGCGGCTTTGGCAGCTTCAGGGAAGACTCCTTCCTCCAGAAGCAGCAAGAAGAACAAGCGCAGAAAGGAAAAGCTTCGCTACCTCTCTAACGCAAGGTTTCACCAAGTAGGGGCGCAGGAAGAAAGGGATCTGACCTCTAGACCAGGGTTCGATATCGACCAGCCCCGGCACTGGAGAAGGGGCCACCTGCATCGGTATTGGGTAGGCTCCAGGAAGGATGCTGATGGAAACCCCCGGAAGGGGGAAAAGCGTATCCGACTTTGGATTCTTCCTACCCTCATCAACCCCGAAGGGGAAATCGAGGATTGCACTCATCGCCTTGTAGTAAAGAAAGAACAAGAAGCTCTTGTGGCGAAGATCCAGCGGGAAGGGGGAGAAATCGTAATCCCTGAACAAAGCAAGCGAGAGAGGAATCCTTCTCTTAGGAATCCTTGCATTGCTCACCACGGAGCGTTTTGCAACCTCTATCCTTACTGTTCAGAGGACGGGAGTAGATTCGGACCCAATAAGTTCAACAAGTCTGGAAACGTAGGAGG
>Ga0209756_1003168_pt1 | contig 13563 bp, 28 predicted proteins | sample ETNvirenome_6_85_FD_184071 | JGI IMG/M metagenome (GOLD analysis project Ga0209756, IMG submission 184071) | Marine viral communities from the Pacific Ocean - ETNP_6_85 (SPAdes) (version 3) | ecosystem: Environmental > Aquatic > Marine > Oceanic | place: Pacific Ocean | collected 2013-06-19
GTTCTAAGATCATCGAGAATACGAATAAATTGCCTTGCATTAGCACCTACAGAATCTTGACGCTTTTTATGACCATCGATCTCTTCTAATACCTTCAATGGTATAAAAATATCATTTCTTCCAAATTGAAAAACTGAGTTTGCTTCGGTAAGATATACGCTTGTGTCTAAGACGTAATTCTTTTTTGTTGACATTTATACCCTAATGTATCTGTTCTTGCTATAACTAGTTGTGCTCGGCGAATATATCAAAATTGGACTGAAATGGAGCGGTCGATGAGATTCGAACTCACGACAGCCACGTTGGCAACGTGGGGCTCTACCGCTGAGCTACGGCCGCATTTTTCTTTTTAAGCAATTGCCAATCAAACACAAAAACAGTCGGCTTGGTGCCGGGCTTGTAAGGCACTCCGCTTTTAATAAGTGAATCAACATCTTTCTTATAAACTATCTCGGCATCCCAGCCATCCGCTCCCCAAAAGTCCTTGGGTTTTACAATACGCTTTTTAAGGCGCACCCAAACATGCGGGCCGGCGTGGGACTCCACAAGCACTACATCGTCTATGCTATATTTCATCAAGCTGCGCGCTGTCGGCCCAAACAACCTTGTGTTCGCCCACAACCCTATAAGCCTTCAAACTTCCTCCTCCAATCCAGGGCAATGTGCTAACTTGTAAATCTTGTGTCAAAATGGCGCCCTTGTTCCGGAGCGGGTAATAAAAATTATTATGGCCCTGTTCAGAGGGGCAAATTCGGGCTCCTTTCGGTATAATAATAATGTCAGTATCCTTCATAATATCTCCTATATATATGGCTGGGGCAGCAGGACTCGAACCTGCAGCGGCCGGGGTAACAACCCGGTGCACCTGCCAGTGGCGCTTCACCCCAAGGTGGTTAACCTAATTGGGACCAGTGTCCTTCTTCTATAGAGATACCGAGTGCTCCAAGGGTCTCAAACATCTTGTTCCACTTGTCATCGCCGACTTGAGTTGGATCAAAACATACGTAAGTTTTGTCCCAATCAAACCCAGAGAGACCCTGAACATAGCCACCACGTTCATAGGTGGTGTCTGCGAATTTATATGGTTCGATGCCAAACCTTTCTTCGAATCCATCAAAGAAATCGTCTTCGTCATAACTCATCTCATATGCATCGAAAGCTTCATTCAACTGCAAGCTTGCTGCTACGACCGTATCAATAGCAAACCCATAATAGTGTTGGGGGTAATATTGCATGTTACCTTTGCGGGCGCATGGTGTCGTATAGGTCCTTAATATCGGCACCTATATCTTCGCGCAATTTAAGCAAATCGCGCTTCAATAGCTCGATTTCATCTACCAAATCGCCGACTCGGCGCTTGAGTTCATGTACTTCTTCTTTGTTGCTCATTTTTGTGTCTCCTTTTAAAAAATTAAACAATCTTTCTTCCTTAATTATATCCTCATTTCTTTCACTTGTCAATTGAAATTTTGAAAATACTTTTTATCTATAGGATTTTTTTGAGGAGTATCGATGGGGTGGCGGATCAAAATCCCGCGTCTTTTTAGCCAACTCGGACGAACTTTCTATTTTTTCGTCGCCGCCGATTCCCCACAAAAGTTCAACTCCAAGCTTTTTACATAATAGAACTTCCGGGGTATTATTTTTTTTCCGGTCTCCACCGTTCGCAAAATAAGTTGGTTTGTGGCGCCTTATAGCATCACAAACGGTTCCATCAGAATCATCTACTGAGTCTACTAGAAGCACTCCTTTTATAGAATCTAAAATCTCAAAGCGCGCTTTAAAATCCATAAAGTTGAATCCTTTTTTGCGGTGTAGCCATTCGTCGGAATTGGCAATAACAATAACCTCTCCCCATTGTGCGGCTTCCCGGATCATGCGAATATGACCCACATGCACAGGATCAAAACCGCCACTAACCATGACGGTTGGTTTTTCTTCTTCACTCATTGAAGTCTCCTACTTCTTCTTTTGGTTTCTTGCCTTGCGGCGATTCTTTCTGTGTTTAGAGCCCATCTTACGTCGACGCCTGAATCTGCGATGTTTTTGCTTGTGGCTCATTATTCCTCTATTACTTTTATATAAGCGGCTTCGATTAAAGACCCTTCAGCTGGGGTACGATGTAACCTTACGGTATTTGCGGCTTCTTCGTATTCCCACTGATCAGTTTCAAATCTATCAATATATACTTTAATACTTTCTTCGATTGGTGTGTAGGTTAATTTTATATAATCCACCGGACCTACCAAAAAAGTGCTATTAGAAAGCCATAATTCCCAATCGCTACAGATATCAATTCCATCTTTGCCATAATGCTGAGCCAACTCGATATATTTATATCCCACGTTAGCGCTGAGGTCTGTGAATTCGCACTCGCTATCGGGCACAGTCACAATAGATACAACATCTCTTTGTGCTCCACTAAACTCTGTTCTAAGCCAGTCGGCAAATATATTGGTAGGTATTCCGCTTTGCTCTTCCTCATCTGAGATAAAGATAAATAACTTATCCGCGGTTTCTCTAAAAAAGGTTACTGATTCTGGCATACTATTCGCAAAATCATAGAGAGCAGAAAATCCGGCCTCAGTGGTATCGCCTCCCAAGGCCCATGGGGCTATAATAAAATCGATAATAGAACTAGTATTGTCAAAGGTACCTACAAAATATGGATCGCGCAAAGACGTATTAATAAAGGCAATATTATAATCGTTAGTTACAGCATTCAAATCGTTTCGCAACAATTCCACACCCGTACTTACTTGTGCATAATTATCATTCATTGAACATGATGTATCCAATAATATTAATACATCTATCTGTTCGGGTCTGGATGGCTGAATAAAGGAATCTACATAAACTTCTGAAGGTTGTACTTCTTCTATTTCTACCTGCTGCGTTATAACACTATAATCCGCGGCACATCCGATTGCCAGCGCCAGTATCAAAAATTTAATTTTTTTAACAACCATCCTAATATTATTTAGTTTTGTTATGGGGAAAGAGGTTCTCTTCTTTGACTTTTCTGATCTTAGAGGTGCCATCATCGATAAAAATTCGATAATCGTAGATATCTCCTTTTTCTAAAACTTCTAATATGACGGCACTCGTGCGGTTCTTTTTAAGAAGTTCCCAATTAGAATCTGGAAACTGACTGTATTCCACCCACTCGTCCACTTTAAATTTTCTTACTTTCATTACTAATGTCTCTCACCAGATCGTATAAAGTAGAGGGGGTTAGATCTTTTCTTTCATAAATTTTGATGATACGCCAGTCAAAAACACAAGCAATTCGAAGAGCATATGCGATCCACTCACTACAATACCATCTCCTATTACACTTGATTTTGCAAGGGAGAAATTGAGACAATAACATCCCAACCCAATCATAGCCATGGCCTTCTGTGTCATCAAAGAATTCCATTATAATATCAACCTGCTCTTGGGTAACATCTATAGTAATAAAATCCCAGTCTGTGTACTTTATCATTAACTTTTTACGGCTGGCCACTTTAGACTTTAAAAATGGGCTTATCCCAATCCACGTTATTCCATCAGGTAGCACTAATTCGGCATGACTATAAACGCTTTTGGTCCACCAGCGGACAATTCCGTTTAAATAATCTCCTTTACCTTTGTAAAATGCTACTTTTATCTTCACTATCTTATATCACGGACGTTTCTGCATATAGACTCGTGTATGGGGATCCACACAGAGCATTGTAGCTCCGGCCGGATCTTCTATTCGTGGACTTGTTATGGCTATAATATTATATTCATTCCACGGTGGTGATTCAGCGCGAATGCTCGCACACTGAATCATAACATACGGGTACCCCTCCTCTATCTCCATGGGAACAGCACAACTATGATCGATTGCCGCTAATATTCCATCTAAACATGGACTATTGGTTGAAGAAAAATTTTCACCAGCAAACCCCAGGTGACGTCCCGCCACTTCTTGAGGTACGGGATGTTTCCCGCAGGCTATCATACCCAGAACAAAAAATACTCTTTTTAGCATAGAAACCTCCTAACTCCTTTGTTTTTATCGTACATATGTACATATCAAACAAATTTAATTTTGGTTAAGCATTTCTATTAATTCGGCTTTTCTTAAGTTTGTGTATCCTTTAAGGCCTTTCTCTTTCGCAATTGCCTTAAGTTCACTTACTTTAAGATCACCAAAATTAGCTGCTTTTTTATTTGTTCCTTGGGTGTAAGAAGCAAATACAGATTGTATTTGAACAATCTTGTCTGATATCCAGCTCATAGGTTCTCCTTGGTTGTTTTTTTCGAAAGAGCTTTATGCATATAATCTAAATTCTTTCTTTTTGATTGTACCACATTAAGAACCTCTTCTGTAGGAAGATCATATTCTTCTTTGATCTCCCACAGAGATTCTTCTATGGCATCCTTTATCTCTTGTTCGTGAAAAAGATTTTCACTCAATATCTTATTTTTCTTTTTAAACCAATTAAACATAATAAAAATGGTGGAGGTGGCGGGAGTTGAACCCGCGTCCGCAATACGTCCAAAGTTAAGTCATTCACAAGCTTAGACCGTTTATACTACACATACAGCCAAGTGGAGGTAGTTTGTTCCACATCGCTCACTACCATATTACGATGGGTGGTTTGATTTTTACAAGTTGTCTCTTGTTTTGCTCAAATTGGATAGAAGGCTTTGAGCGACCTCCCGATTATGCCGCTAAGCGGACAGATTCGAAGTGTGTGTTGTTATTTGCAACTATTTTTTTTGAACTGTTAAGGTCGTATCTAACCTGCTTGCACTCGACTTCTTCTATACCCCGTCGAAACCTGTATCACCCCCTCGTTTTTTTTACGATAACTCCCATCGGCGTATGCTTTTCGTCATCCAACCAAATGAGAGTCTCCTTTCCTATTTTTGATTTTTCAGCAAAAGTAAATCCAATTTCTTTTGCAGCCTTTTTCATCGCAGCGTCTTCGCTACTATGTTTACTCACCAGATCCCCTTGGATATAGTGGCCGTTCCATTTATATAATTTCCACATTATAAACCTTCCTCGATTGTTTGTCTAACGTATTCATCGCTAAAGCCAGCATGGCCTCCGTAAAATTTCATATCTCTTCCAATGTAAATATAAGTAGGAAAGGCGCCTAAAGAATACCCTTCTACTGCTGCAACGTCAAACATTTTATCTCGCGCGCCCTGTAATATAGGCGCTGTAGTAATGTTATGACTTGCAACCCATTCATCGATTTCAACCTCAGTTGGAGCAACTCCGCCAGTGATACCATCGATAAGAATTGTTACAATTTGTACTCCCTCACTATCATAATCATCTTGTAATGACTGTGTATAGTGGCCTGCGGCCTGACATGGAGGACACCATACTGTGGAAAAATCTAATACTATTACATCTCCAGCATGACTGTATAGATCCCATGTTTCACCATTCTGATCAGCCAATCTAAAATTGCATGCTTTATCGCCAATATCAACATGTTGGCAATCGGAGGCAGGAATCACACCGACGGGATCGAGATCTTCTTCATGAACACCATGGGCGCCTGTGTGATCTTCTGCTCCGATCTGTGCTTCTTGAGTCTCTCCATCTTTAACCTCGACGGGTGTGGGCCGGCATGCAGCCAAGATGCCGAGTATAAAAAATAACGTTTTCATATGTACCTCTACACATAAATAGCCTTTTTTGCAAAAAATATCATTCGGTTGTGGATCTTTTGCTCACCACAGCTAACCTATAGTTGATTTGATTTAACCTCGTCTGGTTTGGCGGCTCATAATAGGCATGGAGCCTCCGTTACTTATTATATTTTATACCGAATGGTTATAATTTTCAAATATCGTCTGTAAAATAGTCTTTCACCTTGTACTTTTTCAGCACGCGCTTGAATTCCGCATAAGTTAACCCCAGAAATCTGGCAGCATCTTTTTTCGAATTGGTGGTTGATATGGCAAATTTCAACAAAGCTTCTTTTACTATGTAATTTGACTGTCGCCACAAGTCAAATCCATATAACCTATTATTAATGTTATTAGCTGAAAGTTCTAGTTTGACTGCTATTAGATCTTCTAGTGATAGTTTATTAATATTAACTAGTAGATCATCTTGCAAGCACAACTTTAGTATAATACTCTTATTAACAGTTGTCAAGTTTTTTTTGGCTTTCATTGCTTTCACAAACAGAACACAATAATAGTGTAACACTCACAGGGTCACTTGTCAAGTGACAATTATGTGATTTTTATTCTCACTCCCACCCGTCCCAATCGGTCGGCCAATCATTCGACCCGCCGGAGCCGAAGGCCGCGACGACCTTGGGCTCACCATCGACCACCTCGGTGGCGCCCTGAGCCAAATATGCATTAATACACCGTGCTAGCTTATCTGCCTGCGCTTGGATTTGCTCTTCGGGCGGCAGAGCTTCTTCGGCCTCGGCCGATGAAGTCTCGTCATCCGATTCCTCCGCGGCAGCCTGCGCAGCTGCGGCCTCCACTTTTCCCATCGCTATCCCCAAACACTTTTCGAGATTCTCATACCGTGACGCCATTTACAACTCCAACTCTAAGTCTTCTTCTCCAGCTACCGGCTCTTCCATGCCGCCCTCTTCCGATTTGGCCATATCATAAGCTTGATTTGTGGGCTCTTCGACTGCCGAAGATAGTTCTCCTTCGAATTTATCGAAGTAAAGCTTAAGATTGGCGATAAGATAATCGTAATATAATTCTTGATCTTCAGGGTTTGAAAGCAACTCATATGAATCGATAATACTGGTTTCTATTTTCTTGAAGCTTTGGTAAGCCACATTGCGACCAGTTTCGTCGCCTTCGACTCCAGCGCCAAATTCGTCGCGAGGATCTTCTTCTTCGGGCTCTTCTTCGGACTTCTTTTCTGCGTCAGTTCGAATGTCGATGAACTTTTCGTCACCTGCTTCCTCTGTTCCCACGTTTATTTCGATTTCTTCATCGACTTCAATTTCTTGAAGGGTGTCGACAGCGGCCTCTTTATCTCCAGCTGCGGTATTGACCTTTGCTGGGGTGAGTGTATTGACTACTGCATTAATGATATGTGAGCGAAATGACTGACGTTGCGCGGGATCTGTGGTTAAGGACTTGTAATCTACTTCCAAAACTGGTATAATCTTTTTAAGGAGTTCTTCTAATACATTGATGCCCGTGGATTTGTTTGGCGTGGGGTCTACATCGGCCACGGCAGCTTCGGTTATCAGTTCTTTAAGTTCAGGCCCAATGAGCGCTTGAATTACACTTCTCAATTGTGTTTCTTCATTTAGCTTTTTTTGCTTGACATGTTGTATTAAATACCTTATATTATTTCTAAGAGTTTTCTCTTCTTGTTTGTTCATCGTATAACACCCTTTTCCATAATTAGTCTTATTACGTCATCAACGATGCTTAAATCTATATTTTCTGTCTTGTTCAGCTTACTTCTCTTTTTCTCTTCTTCATTCTCTTTGGCGAAATTTCTTCCCCATGGGCCTCCTTGGGCGGCAGGGGCACCTTCTACTGCGCCACCGCCCATGGATGACATTTCGTTAAGGCCTGTATTCAGCCCGAAAATGGATAGTAAATCAAAGATCTTATCTTCTCCTATAAAATCTTCTAGAAGCTCTATAGCCTCTTCATCTTCGGACGCCTTGCCAAGTAAATACCGCATGTCTGATGCGTGGAACTCTGCCGGGTTTTTTCCGGATTTGATGCTTGGCAGTTCGGCTTTAAGTGGAGAAACGTTTAAAAGGCCCATATATTGTGCGCCATGCCCTCGGGGCTCGACCGCGGAAGTTCGTAAGTCTCGTATCTGGACACCCTCTTTTGCATATTTGCGGGCTTCGCGAAAGCGCTCGGCGTCACCACCCTTAGTACTGACTCCAAGTATAGCTTCCGTACCGGGCGCCAGGGGCCCTTCTGGTCCAATAAAATCATATGTTGCAGTAATCGGCGATGCGTGGGGAGAGATACGCACATCTACGTTGGGCAAATGGCCAGTCAATAGCTCCCACACCCTCTTAGCGTCTTCAGACGTGATCTCACGCCCATTAGGTAATTTGCGGCCGGCCTTCAACGGAGCAGATATCAAAACAATGACCTCATCCGCTTCACCGGCGTATTCTTCTACCATAGCTAGATGCCCGTTGTGAGGTGGTTTAAACGCGCCCGGCACAACAGCCACCACTTTCGAAGGTCCCACCGGATCGGTGTTCTCATCCTCGACTTCTATATCTAGCTCAGGATCTTCATCTGGGTTATCAATAAACCCTTCTTCCGCGTCTTCTTCAGTTAAAGCGCTAGCAGCTTGAAAGCCAGAACCCATTCCACCAAGAATGAATTCGCCCGTGATCTTTACGGGATTAGGTCCGAAAAGCTTCTCATCACGCATCACAACACCTTCGTGACTGGTTACATCGCCCATCGGACTAGTTAATCCTTGCAAGATATCATTACCTAGCATGCGTGTTGCATGCATCATAATGGCGCCATATATGGCCGCTTCTGCATCAGCATCTTCTATTAAATCTACAATAGGAATAGAACCGTCGAGAATCGCCTTATATAGCTCTTTATGCAGGGGGTGGGTCTTCTTGCCATTCTTAAGCTTGACGGTCTTGTAGCGAGGATTAGAGGCCTCTGAGAGCCATTCCTTGAGAGACTTGGTGATCTCCCGGTCATCTGATATACGAACAGTAAAAGGCTCTGAAAGTGTCGCGGAGAAATCGATGTCAGAATCAGTAATCTTTTCAGTGGGAACAGAACCATATACTTGAAATCCATATTTGTTGGCTACAAGATTAAGTTTTTTAATTAGCTTTTCCATCGTACTCGGATCGAAAGGGATTTCAACACTAGGTGCTTTGACTCCTTCTGGTCGTTCGGCTCCTGGCCTTTCTTGTCCGTTACGGCTGTGAACTTTGTGATAAAATTGATTAAGCCCATGAATCGCTAAAAAATTTTCATCGTACTCGGTGACGTTGGTTGTCCCCTCTACATATTCTGTATTTAAAAATAGGGAGGGATCATCCCACATCCCAAGCCCTTCCAGTTCTGACTTAGTATCCGAAATGGAAGAATTAAGAATTGCTAACAGTGTACGAATTGCCGGTCGCATGCCATGACCTTCGGGGAATCTCTGATCTACCCGATCCATGGTAATACCTTCAATATCAATCGGCTTCAAAGAGCCTCGATCTACAGCAAATTCATGACCATTGGGGGTCTCTACTACCTTAAATGATACATTAACACCGTCTATCTTGACGGCGCCGGCACCCTTCTTATCAACAAACGTTTTTGCCTTTTCAAAGAAATCTATAAGGTTGTTGCCGTTATCTACCCACCCCAAATCAAAGGGATGAGACATGTGACCTGCTGCACCACCCATTATTCGGCCCCGGCTTTACTTTCTTCTAGAATGTTTAATTTTTCTTGTAACAAATTTACTTCATTTTGCATGCGCCGCGCGTATTTACGCACTTCGCGCAAATGAGTTTGCGCCAGTACCATCCGACGCTTCTCGGTTAGAGTTCGAGGTTTAATATTAGTAATTATTTCTTGAAGGCCTTGAATGTAAGTAAAGATGGTTTTATCATCGATAGTCTCACTTAATATAAACTTCTGCCAGTCCCTGCTTAATGACATTACTTATCCTCTTTAGACGGTGGTGTCTGTGGTGATTCGCGTTTTTCTAGCTGTTGGCTTTTTAGTCTTCTTTTTAATCCTTGTAGTTGCTTTTCTTGCAGGAGCCGGTTCGTCTTGAGTGACAACAGTTTCCGCCACAGGCGTTTCCTCAATCGTTGTTGCTCCAGCAACTCTTTTTGTTTCTGCTCTTCTTGCGACAAGCAATCTTTTCCGTTTTTTACCCATTTTTAATACCTCTTAAGTGAGTTCGAATTAGTTTCTTTAATGACTCTTTAAGGTCATCTGTTTCTTCTAGTGGTTTTACGCGGCGTCCTCCGGCATCTCGGCCGGCAACTCTGTCGGGAGAATCTTTTTTGGTGCGTTCATCGATATGTTCGTCTTCTTCCTCTTCTTCGGCTTCCTCTTCTTCGGCTTCCTCTTCTTCGGCGCCTTCAACCGCGCTCTGATCAATATCTTCATTTAACTTGTCGAGGTTAAAACCAAAACCCCAAGCTTCAGAGATCAAAGTGCCAACCTCCTTATTTTTCCAGTCTTTAATTGACATCCTATTTTCTCCTTTTTGTAGGTGCTCGTAATAAATAGTGCTTTTGACGCTGTCTTCCCAATCTCGAAAGCATAAATTTCCAGATTCATATGCTTCGCGCTCCATTTCACGCAAATGTTCATCTTTTTGGGCGTATCCTTCTCCCATTTCGCCGGCATCATCAAAGTGACCATTGCAGTTCTGTGTATGGTGTACTAATTCGTGCGATAGCGACCGCATCACGTCTTTGGGGTGGCGGCCCATAATATACAAAGTAACTGATTTCGCATCCGGATCATAGGACGCTGTCTTTCCCAGTGGGTCTTGTGCGTTATCTGCGTCATTGCGCAAAAATAAACGCGGAGGATCTTTAAACCCCATTCTTTCTTGCGCAAAAGGTAAAAATTGTTTAATGAGAGGTTTTAATACATTAATCATCGCAGAAAATCTCCTGTAACTCTTTGTTATGCCAGATATATTCTAAATAGTTCCCAAATGGGTCTTTTACGTAAACTCCAATAGTTCCATCGCGATGTTCAATAGTTTCGCCTAGCGTGTGAGGCAAGTCTTCTTTATTATCGACTAATATTCCGACGTGTGGCCATGGATAGTGATTTTTGTCTATCAAGGCCAGACTACTATTCTTTAATTTTACTCGAATGTATTTTTCATCACGGAATGCAACACTGCCAGACAAATGAGTGGTATACCATTCTTCTGCATGCTCTAAATCATCTACTAAAATAGCTATGTGATCCACAATCGAATTCATGATTTTTCTATACTCTCGCTTGCTCGCGAAAACAATCTTAGGCTAAGGGTAAAAAATTCTAGTTCGATTCCTTCCTGATTAAGCGGCTTTACTTTCGAGATTGAAACCACCCGGGAAGATCTTATTTCATTCTTCATATTCAGTAAAATTCCGTAATGAGGCTCGTAAACTTTTTGTTCAGAATTCCATCGAGACCATTCTATTATATCACCAACTTTAAGAGAATTAGATGATAATTCTCCAAAATTCTTTTTGTTATCCATTATAAGTGACAAGCCACGAACACACCCCATTTTTCAAATAGGAATTTAAAACCCCAATGGCCTCATCTTCATCCCTATAGGGCCCCCGTTCGAGGATCTTATCTTCCGTAATGTCATGATGCCGCACAAGGAACATTTTCTTATCAACAGGGGTGCTAGTGCCACCGCGGCTTTCAAAATACTTTCTTTTGGGCGTATGCATCACCATAAATAGAAAAATTTATGTGATACACCTCATTTTTTTAGATTAAATGCAACCAATATAGCTAAAAGTGTAATAACAGCAAATTCATAGCCAAAAACCCCATACAATGACCAAGCTCCCATTATCACTAAGAGAGATTTCCAAAAGTAATTAAAAGCAAATAGCATCAGTCACACCCCGTGTGTAAAATTTCGTGTGGTTCAATTTCCACAATATGTCCAGCAAATGTATAAATCAGGATTTTCCCCATTTCATCTAGCTTCTCCGTAATTATATAAGCTTTTAGTCCTCTTGTAACAGAAATATATCTTTTTTTTGCCGGGCTATAACAATATAATATCCCTTTGCCACGAATAGCCACTTCGGGGATCAAGGCACCGTCCGAGTTGCGCACGTTTCCGGAAACTTGTTTTAAAATTTTCTTTATACGTGTTTCTATGTCATCGTGTTCGCTCATATAGTAAATAGAATTTTACCATATCAAAAAGGGGTCTATGTTTCCTCTTTTGTGTTTTCCACGACAAAAGGGCGCTTTTATTGGAGTTATTAATATAAATTAAAACATCTTTGACCAAGCTAAAAGAACTCCCATTGCCGCTTGAACCACCATGAAAATTGTTACTGCTTTTGTTTTAAAGATTTTAAGTTCTTCAATTTCCATAATCGCGGCCTTTAATTGAGGTGGAGAAGCCACTTCGTCCATTTTCTCTTTCCACACTTTAATATCTTGGACCCGGTCTTCCTTCGCCTTAAGTTCGGTTAGCTGGCCTTTTACATCCTGCAGTTCTGTTCTCAGGGCCTCAATGCCAGTAGATAAAGTTTCTAGCTGTTGTAATACCAGTTTGGAGTAGGTTTCCCATCCACTTATGTCGCTCATTTAATATTCCTCCACCGCTCTTAATTAGTTTGGAGGAGTACATTCAATCCGTTGAATATTATATTGACCTTCATTATTGATAACTTTGTTGATGACTAACTCAAAATCGATTGGTTTGATATCGTCTAAATTTGAGTTCTCGCACACCTTTCGCAAGACGTCGTCAATGTTCTTTCCAGAATCTTCATAATATTCAACACGATTAATGTTTGATTTGCCATCAGGCATCAGCTTCTGTCCGATCATATGAACTATTACGTCACCCTTCGATTCGCCTTGCGTGGCGATAGGACGTACTTGATTCGAATCGATCCCAATTTCCTCAAGATAGTCCAAAATGGGCCCCAAAGACTTACCCCGTCGAGCGGTCATAATATATGTCTTGGAGTCCGGAGGAAACTCACGCATAATATCGGTGATGATCGTAATTTCTTCTGGATCTTTAACAATTGAAAAGTCACTCAAATCAATTTCATAGCCCAACTCCATCAAAGCATCCACAGCGTCAAAAGCCTCTATTCCTTCCCGGGCTGCAGCTGCGTTCATATAGGCTTCAAACTCCTGCTGGTCACGTAGGGTCGCTTCGGAGCCGTCGGGGGCTTTAACGCGTGTTTCTGACCTCGTATGGGCTATTGTTTCATCGAAGTCGAAGATGCGAAGGGTTGTGATGGGTTCATACTCTTCATTAACGAACTTTCGCCAATTTTCAAGTAGGAGTTTCATCTTAGCTCAACCTTTAAGCTGCTTAAGTCAATATTGACTGGATGATCTCTTTTATACTCGTCGGTGAACATGTGCCCCCTCCATCCATGGTCAAGGTAATCTTTTTCTATTTGGTCTCGAAGTGATTTAAATTGATCTGCTATCTGTCGTGCTTGGATGGGATCTAAAGCCACCTTTATCCAATTAGGATTCTCTTCTATGTTATCAAGCATTTCTGCTCTTTTCATGTGGATCACTCCTCCCGGCCAGTCCCGAGCCGATCTTTCAGCAACCCCGCCGCTGGTTCCTATATCTATGTGATCTAATGGAATAAAACTTGTACCGGTGAATCGAAACAATTCATCTCCCTTTTGCACGACAGACCAGCGAGGTATATTATCAAGAATCCGTACTGCATTTTTACGTGATTCCACATATAATCGCCAATTTTCAAGTAGGAGTTTCATTTCCTATAAGTAGTTCTTTGTTTTTTGTACGGTCCTTGGGTCTAATATACTCATCAGTGGCCGCTACACGCTGTTTTCTCCACCTGAAGGTCTGTTCTCT
>Ga0209756_1003184_pt1 | contig 13514 bp, 10 predicted proteins | sample ETNvirenome_6_85_FD_184071 | JGI IMG/M metagenome (GOLD analysis project Ga0209756, IMG submission 184071) | Marine viral communities from the Pacific Ocean - ETNP_6_85 (SPAdes) (version 3) | ecosystem: Environmental > Aquatic > Marine > Oceanic | place: Pacific Ocean | collected 2013-06-19
CTCTAATCTTAGAAACCAGAAAGGAATCAAGAAAATGAATATTACATTAAAAAGAACTCCAGAACAAATTGAGTTGATTCAGGCAATGGGCTCTAAGAACAGAGACACTGCTTATGAAGCTCAAGTCGCACTGGCGGAATTTATTGGCCCAGTCATCAATGAAGTAGTTAATCAAGCTCCTACAATTAGTAACTTGTTTACCCCTCTTCAGTTTGACGCTGACGACAATCCTAGCATTCCGCTAGATGTTTATTACGATGTATCCGATGAGGACTACATTAACGTTTATAGCACTCACGCTCCAGGTGGTCTTCCGACCAACCAGGTGACTCCTACTCACAGTGAGATGAAAGTTGCTACATACAAGCTCGATACAGCTGTTTCTTTTGACAAGAAATACGCTTCTCGTTCGAGGTTGGACGTAGTGAGTAAAACTTTTACTCGTGCTGCGCAGGAAATCTTGTTAAAGCAAGAGCGTACGTCTGCTAATCTATTGCTAGGTGCCCTCGCAAACGGCTCCACCACTGCTGATGGCTCTACTTATGCGCATTTGGTCACGTCTGCACAGGCAGGTCGGTTCTTATTGGACGATCTGAACACCATGTTGACCAGGGCCAAGAGAATCCGTCCGTCTTGGGCGGGTGGCACGCCTGTTGGCGGAAACGCTGGTATTACAGATATGATCTGTTCGCCAGAGGTTGTTGCTGATCTGCGCGCGATGGCTTATAACCCGATTAACACGGTAGAAGCTGACGGTACTATCGCATCTACGGCCAACGCGGGCACAGCTGCCCCTGATTCGGTTCGTGCGGCTATGTACGGTGGCGCTGGCATTCCTGAATTCTTTGGCGTTAGCGTCATGGAAGTTCACGAGTTGGGCGCAAGCAAGAAGTTCACTACGATCTTCGGCGCTTTATCTCCGAGCAGCGATAATAACCCGAATACTAATAACTCGAACTCGTTTGCAGCTACTGATGACCTGGTTATCGGTATTGATCGCAGTCGTGACGCATTCGTGCGTGCGGTGGCAGTCGATGGTGAGACTGGTTCTGAGTTCGGCCTTGTGGCTGATGATCAGTACAGTATTCGTCAGGCTAAAGTTGGTTGGTTCGGTTCTATCGAAGAGGGTAGAGTCGTACTGGACGACAGAGCGATTGTTGGTATTGACCTTGAGGCCTAATACCGCTATATATAATCACAAACCCACTCCTTCGGGAGTGGGTTTTTTTTATTCTATTTCAACCCTAAAAAGTGTAAATCCTGAATAGAAAACAAAGGCGTAAGGATATATTATATAGTATTATGAAAAAAGCACCAAAAGCAAAAAAAACAAGCGTTAAAGCAACTAGGAAAACTCCAGGGGTTCGGAAAAGCGCTGCAAGTAAAAAGCAAAAAGAGCTCGATAAACTCAATCTTTCTGACGGTAAATTAGAAGTTGAAAAAGCAAGAGAGCTAGAAGTATTGCTTGGCGTAGATCAAATGAGCATTTTTAAAACCAACAATCTTGAGGTTTTTAAAGAGGATCTGTCCGAGATGACAACCACTGATCTGCAAACACTTGCTGCAAATGTCGGCATTTTTCCAGGGGGCAATAAAATGGCTCTTAAGAACAGGCTTATCAAGGAGTTTATAAGCGAAACAAAAGGCCGAAGAGCTGCAATGGGCACGCAAAAGCCCATTGTCGATCCAGCAGATCCAAATTTCGAACGAGTTCAAAAATTAATGTCTGAAGGTTTATAATGAACAATGATTTTGAGATTTTAGCTAATAGTGTGTTTGTCAATGAATTTGATAGCGACACAAACATGGCGACTCTCAGTCAAATATCTGGCTGGTTTGAAAACAATGTTGGAACACTGAACACGGCTATATTCACTTCTTTTAGTGGTTCTGGCGCGCCCAGCACCGATGAAGTTAGAATTGTTCCTAATAACTCTTTTCGTCTAGAGGAAAGCGGAATATTCAAACAATTATATCTTAAGCATTTTTATACCAAAAAGGCAAGAAATGTTTTAAAAGGGATTGATAGCAGTGTAGACTTTATAACTTTAAGAGAGGGCGATTCAATGATCACCCGCACAAATAAAAACGAAATCGCAAAAACTTACAGAGCTATGGCAAAAGATACCTCAGAGGAGCTTGATAAGTCAATTTACGCTTATAACTTTTACAAAGCTAAGCCTAGGCAAGTTGTTGGCAGTGATGTTAGGGTTGACCCAGCCTCTGGCGTAGCTTAGTCTCCTACGTCCGCTGCAAGCCCGCTAAATAAAAATCCCTTAGTCGGACTGCATTCAAAAGAAAAAGTCGCGTCAAAGGACATATTCGAGCCAATAGACTGGCTTATGGACTCAGATACAATCTTGGCATCTTGAAATTTTGTTAAAACATTGTCTGTTGTGCCTTTTTTGAATAAAATTTCCATTTGGTAGTCGTCGTCTTTAGAAAAGATTGCATGACTATGTCCCGTTACAATATGATTGGCTGTGGCCGAGATTTGCATTTGACCCAATGTGGGATATTCTGCTCTTCTGTCGTATACGTATTTAGAGCCAAATCCCATTAGGTCTGTTCTATTAATTGGTATGCTTATTGCAACGGATTGAACGTGCATTTTTAAATCACCACTAAGTCGTATGCCGCCGATATTGGGATTAGACAGCATTAACTCGATGTCTCCAGGGGCTAGGTATTTCGTATCACCAGTATTAAATATTCCACCGTCCCACACCCAGCCATCCAAACCGAGGGATGCACTGTCCCTTGCGACTGTGTACCCGTATCCTTCAGAAAGCCCAGCTTGCTGAGCATCCTGCGCAAGAGTGCCGTTTTCCCTGTTAATAGCAGGTATGATTCCAGAAGCAATTATGTGTTCGGTACTATCCGATGGGTGATATAAACGGGTATACGTGCCACTCGTTTGATCGAATCTAACGTTGCACGCAGAATAATCTACCGAGACGCTGGGAAAGGTGCCCACAGAAGCTTCTAGTGAATAATTATTAACATAACAGTTTCCAAAACTTAAAACGTCCATATTACTAAACCCGCTTTGTAAATTAAAATCTGTTTGTGCATTTTCTGAGACAAATAAAAAGAAATTTCGGTCATCATTTCCAGTTACTCCGCTTAAAAAAGACGTTTCTCCTGCAACGTTAAATCCTAGAGTTTTTTCGTTTATTCCATCAGTCAGAAGATAGGAAAAGCCCAGAGAAACGCTGGGTTGCGTAACGGCCTGCCTTGCGGCGAGTCTTGTTCCGCCAATTTGCTTTACGTCAGCGCGATTTAACGCCATGTCAAAACTAGAAGTCTGAACCAAGTTCAAAGAAGTAAGTTTTGACTCTCCATTGGTGCCGCTGTGTACCTGAAAAGCTGGAGATGGACCCGTGAGCAATCCTACGTTGTTATATATGATTCTGTTCCTCATGCCCTGTACATAAAATTACACCACAATCAAAAGACTGTGGTGTAAAATTTTAACTGTTACTTATAGTATTAGTCAGCAGATTTTTCTTGGTTATCAATCTGTGTTCCAGAAATAAACACACCGTTAGTATTATCATCAGCTCCACCAACCGTGGCGGAGAAGGATAAATCAACAGTTTTGTTATCTCCGATGCTTGAGCTGAATGATTCGCTGTCGAGAGAAGCGTTTTTAAGAATGTATTTTATTTGATCCTTTTTATCTCCTGCGGGCTTTTTCATCGAAATAGCCATATTATTACTACTCGTCTGGAAAAGCTCGTCAAATAAATTGCCTGCTTTCAAGTCGGCAACAATTGCAGACATGCTAACTGAAACCTGAATCGGGAAATCAACCTCTTTTGAGAAACCAAAAACATTTCCAAGTCTATTAATCGTGCTTCTTCCCAGCGGAACGTCAATGTTAAAGCTTTGAATGTGCGCAGAATTCTTTGAGGCTGTATCTGCCAAGTTGGCTAAAAGGCCTGTTCCCCTATCGCCAGCAGCATCGCCTGGCATTGACAAGTGAACTTGAATGTCTCCTGGACGGAGAATTTGCCCAACTGTGCCAGACACGGGATTCGGCAATGTGCATGTTGCGGTTCCCTGTGTGGCGGTAGACGGGTTAATTGATGGGGTTGGAAAGCCCGTGGTTGCTGGCTGAGCAGTAATGTTCATTCCTTCAACAGAAACACTGGCAGTTGGTATTGAGCCAACACTCGCGTTCATGCTGTAGTTTGTAACAAATCCGTTGCCGATCGAGATGATTGTGCTGGTGCTTTTTGACGATTTATTAGTCGTATTAGCATCAGTGAGTGCAGCAGTCTCGTTATTCGCGTCTTCACCTTCTGCAACCGTAACAATGTGGAAATTTCTTCCAGAAGTATCAGCGAGCAACCCAGAAAGACAGCCAATGTTGTCGGATTCTGTCACAGTGATTCCCAACTTATCTTCGTTGCTGCCGTCAGTTATAAGATATGAAAAATCTAATCCAACTGTGGGCGGATCAATAATCGCAGTGTCAATACGCGCAAGATTGCCAAACTGGTTGACGTCTTGTCTGTTGATTGAGAAATTGTAATTAGCGCTTTGCACTCTGTGCAATTGATGATAGTGGCCGCTTCGTATGGTTGCTGGGTCATCGAGCGTGTTGCGGTCGCCAGGTACGCCGCCAGCGCCACCAGGCCAATGTGTTCCGTTAACAATATCAATCGGAACATGTCCCGAGTATTGTTTGCTCACGAAAAGGGCTTCACTTTGATAAATTACTCTGTTTCTTTTTGCCATGGTATTATATAAGGTTTAAGGTTATTGTTGTTTACAGCATTTTACTGTTTATGTGAAATTTTTTTTAAACTTTAAAAAGTTTAAAGTTAACTTTTCACTTTAGTTTACACTTATTCTGCACGAGGAGAACGATATTTGTGAATTTCAAAATCAATAAAACCTATAAAAATATCAGGATTTACCTTTTTTGTTACTCTGTCGCTCAATTTTGAAACATTGACTTCTTCTATATGAAACATTTCACTTGTGTTGCTTTTTTCTATTTGATTGTAACTGTATCCAGTTGGATATGTGGCGGTTTTTATGTCCCCAAGCTCTGTGACAGGAAAATCAGAAAAATTCACCTTGGCAAACGAGCGCTTTTGCGCATCTGCAGCCATGGAAAGCACACAGTCTAAACAGTATAAATCTGTTGTCATGACTACTGCTTTTACGTTTGTTTTGGTTGTGTCTAATCCGCCAAAAGCAAGAGGTTCGTTTTTGATAGTCTCTGCGCCTATGAAAACTGCTGGCAAAACTTGATCATATGGCGCAACCCCAGATGTTTCTAAATTGCCAAATCTATTGTTTGTTTTGAATTTTTCTATAACTAAATCTTCTTCTGTTTGGTTGGTAACATATAAATTAAAGTCTTTTACTGCAAATTGGCCGCTGAGTGCATAGTGACCATCATTGGATAGGGTATTCCCTGGCAGTTTGCCGTAATCATCTCCTGCGACTGGGTTTCCCGTGAAGAATACTCGTCCATTTTCATAGTCAATATGCAATCCGCTAGTTCCGCGAGTTATCTCGAAAGCCGATCCATCCTCCCTTCGTCCGCTTATTCTGTCGATAACTATTGCACCTTCTGTTCCTTGCGAATTGACTACCCCAGAGTGCAGTCCGCTATCAAACACAAACTGCTTATACGGAGAAGAATAGACGTTATATGTGCTGTCTAACCTGTCATCGGTCATGTTGTAAAATATGCCTGTTTTGTTCTTATAAGCTTCTCCGTTTTTTTGTAGATAGTTGTCAAACCATAAATAAAAGCTTGTTACTAGAGTATGTTGAAATTGCGGCTTCATAAAGATAGATTGTTGATTTTTTTAATAAAGTTATTTAGTATTTCTGAAATATATTTGGCGTTTCTAAATCTCCCAGATCTAATGATTCCTTCAGACTGAATTCCTCCGCCAGAACGACTCGCTTCGCTTTTCGTACTTAAATATCGCCCTAGTCCAGACATTCCAGATTCTATGCCTTTGAGCCAGCTTCTTCCCGTTGCCCACGGAAGCGGCGTCGCCGAAAACAACTCTTTCTTAGATGGGTAAAATACTTTAAAGTCCACAACTTCATTTTTTATTTTAATAAATTTTAATTCAGATGTTTTTAACATTTCGCGCACTATTTCGGTTGGGCTATCGCTTTCATCAAAGCCAATAAAACCAAACAAGCTTCCGTGAGAAACAAACGCGCTCGGAACTGAGCTTGTTTTTCCTACGAGTTCTTGTGTTGCTGAATGGTTGTCAAATTCAGATAGCATTTCTTCTTTTATTTTTCTAAATTCTTTAATTAGTTTAGGTTCAACTACGGGCTTAACAAATTTTCCTGTTTGTTTAAGGACCGCTTCTACTGCTTGTCTGGGAACTACAACGTTACTCATCGATTGGCTTTAGGTAATATGTGTAATATCTCGCGTCGAAAAGGCCATGAGGCCTATAGTCGCTAAAAATAGTGAACCTTCTATCGTCGAACTGTACTCGTTTTGCGTCCTTAAGGTAGGAATGCGCATCCCCAGAAACTTTAATTCTTACGCTTCCAGCTGGCATTTTTATTTTTAACTGCGAATCGATTCGAGAATCGGAAAAATAATCTTCGTCTTGTCTTAGATATTGTACTCTAGCCTTATATGAGCCAGATTGTGGGGTATATGTTATGCTAGTCGATGCGCCAGCAGTTCCGTAAACAGAATTAAACGCTGAGCTTGAAGTGTTTACTGTTTTTACGGCTTCTTTGATAATTTGCACATCGCGGGCAAAAGTATCATGCAAAGAGTCCATAGCCTCATTTAAAGTCGTTTTATCCGCAGCTGTAAGTAAACTTGCCATGCTTTTCTTTACACTTTTTATTGTTTCTTGTGTAATATAATTTAGGTTTAAGGTTTAACATGGACGCAAAAGGATTACTGGGCGACTATTACGGTCGCAACACAAAAAAACTCTTCAAGACTTTTCTGATTTTACTCGAAGATCTCAAAACAGAACACGAAATAAGTTTCTGTAAACTTCACAAAAATCTACCAGAGCATAAGGCTTTACTAGAACAAGCGGACTATTTTGGCGAAGATAAAATGCAATACCTTCGAAAAAAAGTTCTTGACATGGGTAATGACAATATTCGCAGTAATGACGACGACCTGGAAAAATTCACCATAGAGTTTGAATTTAATAAATAAAAAAATATTATAATATAGGCATGAAGGAAATATATAGTTTTAGCGTTGATCTGGAAGAAAAAACCTCAAAAGAGGTTGAAAAAACAATTACCGACAAGGATACTGGTAAAAAAGAAAAAGTTAAAGTTGACGAAGTGGCCATCACAAAAGTGCCCGTCCGAGTAATCCTGAAAGAGCCAAATCGTCGACAAGTAGAAGAAGCGGACATGGAATATAGCATTGAAATGAGTCAATGCGTTAAAAGGGGAATTTTAACAAAAGCCATGCTTGCAAATAAATATACAGATTCTGGTGGATTAATCGCTGAAGATGATGCGAGGAAAATAGGCAAGCAATACGGAAAACTCGGAGAGCTTCAATCAGAGTATACAAGGCTTTCAACCAAAACTGGTAAAAAAACAAAAGACGACAAAGAAAAAGTCTCAAAGCTCTTAGAGGATATTGGCACGATACGAAGAGAGATTGTTGATACAGAGACAACGTACGCCTCTCTTTTTAATCACACTGCAGATACAAAAGCCCAAAATAGGGTTATCATGTGGTACATCTTGAATTTAACGCATGTAATCCGCGGAGAAGAAGGCGAAGTAGAGCCGTTCTTCAAAGGAGAAAACTTTGAAGAAAAAGAAAATCATTATTATGATCTAGACGAAAAAGAAGATTCTTTGTACAGTCTTATCCAGGGAAAGATTGCAACATTTATGAGCTACTGGTATTTTGCCAGCGCGGTCTCAAAAGAGGATTTTGACAAATTAAATGAAGACATCGAATCGGGCAATGCCTAATGTCTTCCGATGTCTCGTTTAGCTTATTAGCGCAGTCAACTCTCAAGAGGATATTAAGAGACGTTACTCAGGGATTTAGCGTCGCCTATTTCGAAAATAAAAGAATTTACGTTAAACATCTTGGCTTAATTGATCAAATTGATATTGATGACTATCGCTTAGAACATTTGCAAAAAGCCAAAGATCGGGGAATCCCCTCGGAAGCAGAAAATTTAGAATTGCTAATAGAGGAAGAAGAATGGAGCGAAAAAGAAGAAAAAGACATTGAAGATCAAAAAGAATTCATTGATCGCCTTATAGAAAATAAATCTGGCCTTTACCTTCAAAGTCAAATAGATAACCAGGAAAAAGAAATTGAATCTACCAGAAAAAAGCTTCAAGAAAAATTAACGATAAGGCAAGCTCTGTTAGGCAGCACCTGCGAAGAATATGCTGACAAAAGATGCCTAGATTTATACATAATAAAAAGTTTTTTCCATGACGAAGCGTTTTCTAGGCCAGTTTTTACCGAAAAACAATTTGACGATTTAACTCAATCTAGTCTTAGTTCAATTACTGATATTTATAATAAAATATTCGGAACCTTTACTGAGGAAAATTTTCAAAAACTTGTTATTGAAGACTTTTATAATGTGTACTTAAATGCTTGCGAAAAGCCTATTGATTTTTTCGGGATAGCGACGCTGCAGTTAACTCATTATCAACTAAAGCTTTACAGCTATACTGCGTTATTTAAAAGTATTTTTAATTCTGGAGAAGAAGTTCCTTTTGCTATTAGAAAAGATCCGCAAAAATTACTTGACTGGGCAAGAAATCCTAAGGGCAGGGAAAGAGCTAGAGAAGTTATGGAAAAAGCTTCGGAAGGCGGCGCTGGTCTTTTTGGAGCCTCAAAGGCAGACTTGGAAGGTATCGGAGTGGAGACTTCTGGCGCAGGTACGGTCTCTCTGGAAGAGGCTGCAAAAAAGAAAGGGGGCACTCTTGACATGCAAGATTTAATGAAGTTAAGTGGATTGGGCTAATTTTTTCGTGTAATTGCATATAAGGATAATTGCAGTTATGGCGAGACCGATAGAAGTACCAGTAGTAGTCAAGAAAGGGACGTTAAGTCGCTCAATTGAAGGAGAGTCTAAAGCAGCTTTTCGCAGGATGGGGTCCTCTGGCTCAGCGGTTGCTCCGTTGGGCAGGATGCTTGGAAAGATACGTTCGGACGCGGACGAATTCACAAAATCAATAGAAGCGTCGAATGCTCGTGTTATTGCGTTCGGAGCTAGTGTCGGCGTAATCAACGGAATATCTAACGCTTTCAAAAAATTAGTTGAAGTTACGATTAGTGTTGAGAAGTCTTTAGTTGACATTAATGTTGTTATGAACGTTGGTGCCAAAGAGCTTGCGAAGTTTGGAGATGGCCTGTTTAAGGTTGCAAAAAACACTGCAACAAGTTTTGAAGTTGTTGCTGAAGCCGCAACCGAGTTTGCTAGGCAAGGTTTAACCACCGAAGAAACATTAAAAAGAGTAAATGACTCTCTTATCCTCACCAGATTAACTGGCTTAAAGGCTGCAGATTCTGTCAAAGGTTTAACTGCCGCAGTCAATGGCTTTGGTAAAGCTGGTCTTACAACAACTCAAATTATTAACAAGCTTGCCGCAGTTGATGTTAAGTTCGCTGTTAGCGCTGACGATTTGATCGATGCGTTAAGCCGAACTGGCGCAGTGGCTCAAGATGCTGGACTAAGCTTGGATGAACTTATTGGCATGGTAACTGCCGCTCAACAAACGACTGCTCGTGGTGGCGCTGTTATTGGTAACGCATTTAAAACAATCTTCACGAGAATTCAAAGGCCAGAAACATTAAAAACTTTAAGGCAATTAAATATCGCGGTTGATGACGCATCTGGAAAGGCACTAAGTGCTAGAAAAGTCATGGAGCAGCTAGCTATTTCTTACGACGGATTATCTAGGTCCGCAAAAGACGCGGTCAATCAACAGGTAGCTGGAGTTTTTCAAATAAATATTTTAAAAGCGGCAATCGGAGACCTTCAGAGTCAAAATAGCATTGCCGCTCGGGCAACTCAAATTTCAGCGGCCGCAACCGATGAAGCTACCAAAAAAAATCAACAGCTTAATACTACCATTGCAGCTTTAACCACTCAAACAGGGCTAGCTCTGACTGAACTTGCTAAAAAAATCGGCGATATCGCTTTAGCTCCTGGAATGCGTGATATCGTTTCGAGTTTCAAGGCTTTGGTGGAAGGTACTACTGGCGTTCTTGACGGAGAAGGAACTGGCTCGAAGTTTGCCAAAGGCTTGTTAACTGGTATAGGAAACGTTTTGACTGGGCCTGGGCTGATTGTCATTGGAGGAGTGTTTATAAAGCTGTTTAAAGATTTAACAGTATTCGGGTTTAATAGTTTAAAGAATTTACTAGGTCTCAATAATGCGGCAAAAGCACAAGCCGCGCTTCAGAAAGGTATTGGCCAGTTACTTGCAACAAACGTTGCATATGAGCAGGCGATGACTGCTGCCGCAGGAAATCTAAACAAACAAGCGCAAATCACTCAAACTTATTTAGCAAAAGAAATAACAATGCGAGCAGAAGCGGTTGCGTTAACAAGTGCAATGGCTGGGTCAGCTTTTGCTGGAGGGTATCGAGTAACTGGAGCAGGAGAAATTAGTAAAAAAAGTAAGTTCTTTGGTGGTCGCCGTGGAAAAGTTCCTGGACTTGCGCCAACAGAGGGTATCCCAAACTTTGCCTTGGGCGCGTTTTCAAAATTTATTCCCCAGAGAGCAGCAAGGGGAACGAAGTTGGCTGGCGGTACATCTACGATGGGCCTGTATACTGGCAGTCAAGCTGGGTCTGGTATTGCGGAAATGAACATAACGGGCAAACAATTAAGGAAGGCTTTTAAAAAATCTCCAGGCATGGAGGAGGTTATCAGGGGGCTTTCAAGCGCTGGTGTTAGCGGGGTTAGGATGAACGTTCCTTATGCGGGTTTGAATACGCAACAGCAAAGGGACATGATTGCGGGAATGATGAGATCCGCTAAAAGTAACCCCATTGCAGGTTTTGATCATAGGCGAATTTTAGGCAATCTCCCTAAAACTGGCGATGTAATGGACGTTGTTCACGGCAGACTGTATGGATCTGGCGCCATGGCAAGGCCAGGCGCAGTTGGAACGTTTAACGAACGAATTGGCGGGCCTGTAACAGAGGCTTATTTAGGTAGACAGTTTGGCGCTACCAGAATGGTTGGGGGCAATTCTATTTTTGATGCAATGGGTGCTGGCGGAGCTATGGAAATGAAGCGACGAGTCAGTGAAGGCACTATGGCGTCTTATATGAAAAAACAACTATTGTCAGAGAGAAACCCGCAATTTAGGAACAATTTAAGAGCTACAATTCAAGAAAAGGTGGGAGGCAGCGCAGTTGGGGTTTTTGATGATTATTTAGCAACAGCTTATAAAAGCCAATATGACGCTTTAGCTGGACAAGGCATTTTGCAGAGAGGAGCTATTGACCCCGCGGCTGCTGTGAGGCAATATCACAGGGCCATCAACTTTGCTCCAATCGGAGACGCAGTTCAAAGAGAAAAAATACAAGTCGGCGGCCTATTAGGAATGAGTCCGTCGCGAGTTCAAACTCGAGTCGTACAAAATACCGCGTTAAGAAGTTCATTTAATCCACAAGGATTTGGCGTGATTTCTCCCTCGGTCGGACAGCATAGTTTTGCAGATGCAGCACGAATGCACCGCGGGCAGGACTTGCGAACAGTTAATATGTTTCCGAATTTTGAGCCGACCCTCGGGCGCCCTGGCGCTGCAATTCGACCCAGCGTTCCCGATCTCAGCAAAGTTGATTGGGGCAAAGTTGAAGCCACGCCAATTGGGCATAGGGCGCCAACGCCGAAGTTCATAGTAGCAGGAATAGTGCCAGACGCGGCTAAAGACTTTGGCAAGGCAACAGCAAAAGCCATTACACACGAGGCTAAAAAATCATACCCGACGCCAAGCAAGAGAGGAATATCAATAACGCCAGGGGTTGACAAAAAAGCAGCAGCGGCAATGGCTGCTCCTGGAGGCGGCTTCGGCAACGCGGCAATGAATGCATTTATGGGTTACAGCATAGGCACCATGCTTGACCCAATGGCTCAAGATTTTCTAGGAGTCTCTGAAGGCGTCTTACCTGCAGCAATTGGCGGAGGTATGTTGGGCCATGCAGGCGGCAAAGCATTAGGTAAAAAGATGTTCGGTACCAAAGCAGTGGGCAGGGCATTGGGACCTGTAGCTGGCGTCACTACGGCTGTCGGAAGCGCATTGACTGCAGGTTACTATAGCGACGATGCAAAATTTTTGCGCGAGCAAGGCGACCCAGCTGATGGACGGGGGCGGAACTGGACGGAAAGGGGATTTATGGCTCCTGTGACTGATTTCATAAACAGCGGGTTTAAGGGGATGTTCAAGATACTCCAAGACCAGACGGGTTTAGGTGAAGCTGTCTTTACAACACAAGGTGGTGATGTTGCCGAGACAGGAACCGTCAAAGAAAGGGCGGGAGCTTTGAAGGAAAAGTTTAGATCCCAAATAAATGAACAGCGAGATCGCCAACTAGACGCTTTGTCCCGAAGGAATGTTGCTGCAGCGGAGACCTCAAGACGGGCACAAAAAACTCAAGCTCAAGCAAGTGGCGCTTTGGGAATATATGCTCGATCTGGTGGAATTTCATCTCTTGACATAGCAAAACGTACAAGAGGAATAAATCAAGCAGGGCGGGACGCTGTCAACAACGCAAGATTGCAAGAATTTACATCAGAGCAGGGAGGCGGATTAATATCCCAAGCTGGCGGGTTTGGTTTTGAAGGTGGCGGAGCAAACGAGTTAAGGGTTAGAAATTTAATAAGAGAAAATATAGCACAAGGGAATTTTGGAGCGGTTGATACGTTTTTTAGTAACGTACGGCAAGGAGCAGGAAACATTGAAGATTTAAGATCGTCGCTTGGTTATGAGAAAGATTTGATCAATGAAAAAGTAGAAATGGCGGGATTCGCGGAAAGAGGTTTAAGCTTAAATGTGGGACCTGGTGAAGGCGAGTCAGTTGACGCATTAAAGCAGAGCAAAAACTTTGAAGCGTTTTCGATATCCGTTAAAAAAACTGCAGAAAGTTTCAGTAAGTTGAAGAAAGATATGGATTTTGAAAAGGAGATGGCAGATGTTAACGACACTCTTGCAGAAACCTCCGCCCGTATGAGAGACGTTAACCGTTTTACTTCTGGTTTCAGCGCATCTTTTGCCGACGCTTTTTCAAACATGACTACTGGCGCGTCTTCTGCAAAAGACGCAATGAGAGATTTTGCCATGAGCGTCTTGAGGAGCATCAATAGAATCCAATCGGAGAAACTAGCTCAACAGTTGACTGGGTATTTATTTCCTGAAGGAGGGAAAAATCAAGGCTTTTTATCAAAGCTTTTTGGCGGCGGCAATCAAATGGGCGGCTTAATTCAAGCCCAAAACGGAATGTATATTTCTGGCAGTCGTACGGGAGATAAAAATCC
>Ga0209756_1003189_pt1 | contig 13500 bp, 23 predicted proteins | sample ETNvirenome_6_85_FD_184071 | JGI IMG/M metagenome (GOLD analysis project Ga0209756, IMG submission 184071) | Marine viral communities from the Pacific Ocean - ETNP_6_85 (SPAdes) (version 3) | ecosystem: Environmental > Aquatic > Marine > Oceanic | place: Pacific Ocean | collected 2013-06-19
TTTAGTTGCATTGCTGAATGTGCTGATGCTGCTCATGGATTAGATGGCCATATTATTGCTGATGGGGGATGTACAACGCCTGGTGATGTAGCCAAAGCGTTTGGTGCTGGTGCTGATTTTGTAATGCTTGGATCGATGTTAGCTGGTTCACAAGAAGGTGGCGGCGAGAAGATTACTATCGATGATAAAGAGTATGTTGAGTTCTATGGAATGAGCAGTAAGAAGGCTAACGAGAAGCATAACGGTGGGCTAAAGGATTACAGAACTTCGGAAGGACGTAGAGTAGTTCTACCATACAAAGGACCTATGCGTTATATTGTTCAAGATATTTTAGGCGGTATTAGAAGTACATGCACATATGTTGGAGCTGCTAAGCTAAAACATTTAAGTAAATGCGCTACGTTTGTTAGATGTACGAAGACGCATAGTAAAATATATGAATCAAATACTTTAGAGATTTAAAAATGAGTAAAAAAATTGTAATACTAGGAAACGGTTACGTAGGAAAGAATCTATATGATAGATTACTCTTTCCTGGACCAGATAAAAAAAGCTACGATGTAAAGATCGAAAAGAGAAAGCTGCTAAACTATAACGATATTAAGTGTCTTGAAATATATCTAGATAGAGAAAAGCCTGATTATGTTATTAACTGTTCAGGTTTTACAGGAAGACCTAATGTTGATGAGGGTGAGTTTAAAAAGGAGCTTTGCTTTGAACTGAATACATTTGGACCGCTGAGGGTAAGTAACCTGTGCAAGACAAAGAACATTAACTATATTCATATTTCATCTGGTTGTATATACACAGGTTATGATAAACCTTGGGAAGAAGACGATGAACCTAATTTTGGTTTATTTGATGAAGACTCTTCTACATACTCCAAGAGTAAACATGCATTTGAGTTAGGGTGTGATTGGGGACTAATACTAAGAGTTAGAATGCCGTTCTGTGATATCCTTCATGATAGATCTTTCATTACAAAGATATATAAGTATGACAATCTAATCGATAGAGTCAACTCTAAGACGTATATTCCTCAGCTTCTCGATTTTATTGAGCATTTTGTTAGTAACAATTACGAAGCGAAAGAAAAAGATATCTTAAATTTTGTTAACCCGGAACCTCTTTCAACTAAGAAAGTAACAAAGCTAATGGATAAGTTTGATGTCGTTAACCCTGCCTGGGAATGGATACATTATTGTGATCTTGACGCGGTAGCACATAGATCTAACTGCGTGATGTCAACTGATAAATTAGAAAACGAATATGGATTTGAGATGTGGGAGGAAAAGGTTGCACTTGAGAGCGCGCTGACTAATATAATAAATATATGAGCAAAGAAATATTAGGCTTCACGGCAGGGAACTTTGATTTATTGCACCCGGGGTACATTAGATGCTTTAGGGAAGCTAAAAGACATTGTGATAAGTTTATTGTCTTTCTTCAAATAGATCCATCTCTTCATAGAAAGAGTAAATACAAGCCTGTTATATCCCTATACAATAGATATGAAGCACTTATGTCTATAAAGTATATTGACGACGTTTATACGTATCAGACTGAAGAAGAGCTATATGATTTAATTAAGTTCTGGAAGCCAGATATTCGTATTCTTGGAGAGGATTATATCGGAAAGCCTTTTACGGGAGATGATCTTCCTCCGAGGGTTGTTTACACTACACGGTCGCATGGCTGGTCTACTACTAAACTAAAGGATCAAATTACTAAACAGACTATTAAACAAAATCCTGATATTCTAAAAAAATGAGTACATATGTCGTAACAGGTGGGTGTGGCTTTATTGGGTCATATGTAATTAAGGAGCTCCTCAAAAGCAAAGATAAAGATCTCTATATTTACAATATTGATAAGATGGGTATTGGCTCTTCACCCGAAAATGTTGTAGAAGATGAACGAGTTGAGCATCACTTTATGGATATTGCTAATGGTGATGCATGGAGGCTTCATATGTCCAATCCATTAGATTTTATAACAGAAGATGTTGACTATGTTATTCACTTAGCTGCTGAGTCTCACGTTGACCGTTCTATTGATAATCCCCTAGAGTTTGTTGATTCTAATTTAAAAGGTACAGCTAACGTATTAGAGTTGGTAAGGAAGCATGGAGCTAGAATGGTTCATGTATCAACAGATGAAGTGTATGGTCATTTAGGAAAGCACGACCCACCGTTTACTGAAGAGAGTCCTCTTGCTCCTAGATCACCTTACTCAGCAACTAAAGCTGGTTCTGATCTTCTTGTACAATCTTATATTGAGACATTTGGTATCGATGCTTCTATCACTAGATGCTGCAATAACTACGGTCCACGGCAAGGAGACGAGAAGCTAATTCCTACTGTGATTAGATCAATTGTCAAAGGAGATAAAATTCCTGTTTACGGTACAGGAGAAAATATTAGAGAGTGGATTCATGCTGAAGATCATGCTAAGGCTATCTTAGAAGTATTAGTAGATGATGTGCCTGCTAAGGTATATAATATTCCCGGGAGCGGTACATATACTAATATAAAGCTAATTAATATTATTATACAGATGGTTGAACTCTTTTATCCAGAGTATAAAAGAAAGCGGGAAGGCGCTCGAGTAGAATATATTGAGTTCGTAAAAGACAGAGCAGGGCATGATTTCAAATATGAGCTCTCTACTAAGCACGACCTACAAGCTGTAAAAGATCAGAAGAGCTTCTCTATTGAGGAAACGATAAAGTACTATGTTGAACAATACAAAGCTTAAAGCTTATTAGGATCAACGTCAAAAAACTTTAAGAGCATTTCCTCCTCAGTCATTTCTTGCTCTACGACAGTTTCATCTTCTGTCTCTTCTGCATCGCTATAGTACTTGTAGATATCTTCTTCTTCCATACTATAGTCGAAATTAGTTGACGTTGCTACGGTTGTATCAAACTTTGCTCTGATATCACCGATAATGGTATGCTTGAGTTGCCTTACAGCATCATCTTTCTCAGCTCTCTTTAAGAAGTCAGTTATATTATCTTTTGTAAACTTTCCTTTTAGAGCTTCAAAAGGATCTGGGTATGCACTCCAAATGTGATGAACAAGATACTTTTGCGTAATCATTGCGCAGTCTCTAATAACATAGTAAGCTGATTTATTTTGAATCTCCACGCCAATATCTGGCTTTTTATGCGCGCGCTGGGCGGGACCCAAAAGCTTAGCTTGTTTCTCTGAGCTATTTTCTAATATAATCTGTTCGAACACATAATTATTTATGTTGCAATGTATAAGGAACCAGCTTATAATAAGAAGGAAATGCCTAAACGTAGACCTCCCATAAAACCATTTGTTTATGGAAAGTATCTTGTCGAATATCGAGAAGAAGAGGGAGGACTACTTCGATTTTATAAGGAACACATTGATAATTATAAAGAGGCTGAAAAAATTTGCGAAAAGCTCATGAGAGAGGGTTACTACAAACCGGTTATTAAAAAAATTGGATGATTAAATTATTTCCATCAAGACGAGTAAAGACAGAAACAGGAATTGATTTTAAGCTACTAGAGAAGATTTGCACAGATGTGTTCGAACAAGGGTTTGATAGAAAGCTTAACATATATTGTAAGGTTTGGAAGAGTAAAGAAAAAGAGACATCAACAATGGAGCGAACCAGCGGTCGATGTCATTTTACAATGAACTTAGATATTGATGGTAATAAGCGTTATGTTTTCGGGAGCATTCTCCATGAGTTAAGACATGCTTTTCAGGAATATGTATTTAATTTCTGTACAGTCGCTAGATTTACATCATACAATGCTTATTATAAATCATTAGAAGAACGAGATGCTAGGAAACAAGAGAAGTTAACTACTGAGGTTATTAAGATTTATGATAATTTTAAGAAAGCTGAAGAAAAATTTAAAAGATTTAACTTAAAGGAACTAGGTTAAAATAAAAGGGTAGAACAAAACAACAACAAAAAACAATGGGATTCTTAACCGAAATCAACACACTAGAAGAAGTACCTCGCTTTGAGGTAAATAAAGTGCCGCTTAAAAATGATCGCGGCGAACACAACGGAGTATTCGCTCTTGAACGCTCTGATAACGGCGCACACCTTGGTAGTTGCGGTAGGAAGTATCGTCCAATTCAGATGGATGAGATGTTTGACATTCTGAATACAGCCAGCGATAAGGTAGGCGGTATTGAGCACAAAGGATTTACCTTTGCTGGGGATGGCAAACGAGTCGTTGTTCAGTCCAAGCTCGGTGAGCCGATTGACGTTGAAGGTGATAAGGTAGATGGTTACTTCTACACTGTCATTGACAATACTGGAATGAGCTCTAACAAGTGCGCTCCTTCTACTACAAGGATTGCTTGTGATAACGCTCTTCACTTGATTGAAAAGCGCCGCGGAGATAATCTTCGTCACTCTCAAACCTTCGACGCTAACGTCGAGCGTATGGTTAGTCGGATTGTGCACAACATTGATGACTTCAAGGGGTTCAACAACACTATGGAGTTCTTGAAGAACAATAAGTTTTCACGCAACCAGATGGTCAAGCTTACTCAGAAGCTTATTCCGGTTGAGAAAGATGAGTCTACTCGCAGAATTAATCAGCGTGAGGGTATCGTTGAACTCTACGAGAGTGGTCGAGGTAACGTCGGAGAATCTCGCTGGGATGCTCTGAATGCTTTCACTGAGTTTGAAACTCATAACCGGAAGCAGTCTCCTGAGAAGCTCGTGAGGTCCCTGATGGGTAACACGCTCTCGACTAAAGCACTTCGCGTGCTTAAGCAGCCTAAGATCCAGTGGGCGGGATAAATATTCACAGAACATACATCCCGGAGTCCTCTTTAGGGCCCGGGGTGTTAGTTCAAACATATTACGAATTTGAAAAATATATTCCTTGCATAACAAAAATGCGAGTATATTATGTAGATAATGAAGTAGTTGGTAAGGATATAGCAGATGATCTGGATATATTTTGCCACCTTTATCTTACAAAGTTAGTAACAGAGGAGTTAAGTGAAATAGACAATGAGTGGTAAAATTGGAGAATACACGTTTGAACTAGATGCTACCTTAAGTAGAATTGATGTTTATCAAACCGGTGAGGGGTCTGAACCATCTTGGTACATTCCTGTAGGCCGTGATATTGACGAAAAGACCTTCCATTATGAAATAATGGACTGGTACTCGAAAAGGGTGGAAAAATCATAAGGAACTCTACTATAATCATAGTATGACGTTGGAACTTACGAAAAGCGATAAGGAGTACGCAAACCAGCATGGACTTACGTACGGAGAAATGCGTGACTTTAAAGAGGATATGATTCGGGAGGAGGAAATGATGAGGTCTTTCTACGAGCAGCAGGAGAAAGAGCGCGCCGATTTTGAAAATTCACCTCAATCTATTTACGCAGCATGGTAACTTGTGGATGTGGAAGACATGTTGAAGAAGAAAGAGTCGAGTACGGATTTAAAAATTGCGCTGCGTGCGCGCATGCAGGCCCTGACGTCTCTAGACCGAAAGGTCGGATGGTATATGGTCATAAGACCGGTGCAGAAATTGAGATACTTTCAGAGGAGAGTTGGAATGAAAATAAAAAGTATTTTATTCCGAATGGGGCGAGGTCGGCAGTAAAGAATTTTAGTCGCAACGTCTGTTCATAAGAAGAGCCTCGATTTTATCGAGGCTCTTTTTGGTTTCGACTTTATGCTTGGCTAGTTCAGCCATTATACTAATGCAAAAAAACAGTATGCCAAGTCCTATTATTGTGCGAGTCCATCTGGCCTCGTCATGACTCATTACTTATCGTCTTTATCCTCGTCGTCGTGCTCGTCTTCTTCGTCAGAGCTAAGCTTCTTAACCTTCTTCTTAGCTTTTGCTCCGTGAGCAGTCTCTTCATCATGCTCTTTAATGACAACAACTCTAGCCTCATCAGCAGGTACAGAGACCAATTGACCTTTGTACCTTACATAATACTCCTCAATGACTCCATCACTAGTTAAGCTATGATCAACTACAGCAAACTCTTCATCTTCTTCACCCAGACCTGGATGTGCAATTGTCTTCGCTCAGGTATGCTGAACAGCGTCAGCTGCGCTATTAATAAAATTTTCATTTAATTCGCTCAAGATCGCATTTGCTGCTTTATCAAATTCACTCATGGTAATATTATTTATTGCAACCGTATTGATAATCTAGAAAACACTCTATAATTACAGAACGCTCCTATAGTTCAACGGATAGAACAAGGCACTTCTAATGCTTAGATCCAAGTTCGAGTCTTGGTAGGAGTACCATTAGTTGAAAGATAAACAACAGATACTATAATAAAACAAATGGAAGAGAGTACTGGAATCATCGTAGACTATTCTGATTGGACTGACAAGCCGCCATCAGCACGCGGAACCTTTTCATACGGATATACAACAGTAATTTATATTCCAGCTCCGGATCATATACTAGCTCCACACCCTAGGTTAAAAACAACACATACTCTTCCTAATGGAGATGTTATTAGTGTAGGATAAAGGAACCACAATATAATAAAAGCATGAAGAAAGAATATTTTGAACTTAGAATTTTTATTTGTTTTGTCATTACCTTACTGTATGTTAACTATACGGTATGGGCTAACAAAAGCGAAGAACCAGAACCCGTTCAAGTCGTACAAGAAGAGATCCTCAAGGGGTTTGAGGTTCGAATTGTTAACGATCACGCAAATGAACGCCTAGAAGTAACAGAGACTCTAGGCCAAGCGCTAGCTTATATTGAAGAATACTCGATGCATCATGATGATCTCATAGCATTTGACCTATCTACAGGAGCTAAAGTAGCTAGTAGTGGTAAAGGCGTTGGAGTCATTCATACGGGATCTTTTGAATAGCGCTTGTAGCTCAGTGGTTAGAGCACACGACTCATAATCGTTAGGTCCTGGGTTCAAATCCCAGCGGGCGCACCACTTTAACTTTGAAAATAATAAACTATAATATATTTGGGAGTGTAGTCCAACGGCAGAGACAGCGGACTTAAAATCCGTCCAGTGCGGGTTCGACTCCCGCCACTCCTACCAATTTTTATGAAAGAACATATATCATTAATACCACCATTAACTATTCTACTATTAGTATTACTTGCTTCATTCGCAGACGCGCAGCGAAATAATCCACCGCCACATTCACCAATGCTTATTAAGCCTAAGATGCATATACCTGTAAAGGTTACTAAACCTAGCCCGTTGGAGAGTCCTAAGGTCCAAGATAAGTTACTTAGCTTATTTAAATCATCTAATAAGAAGAGCAGATTGCTAGGCTATAAAGCTGTAAGAGATAAGTTTAAATCAGGTGAGCTTAAAACACCTGATAGGCGCTTGTATAGAATTATAATTGGCAGAGCTGTTGATTACCATCTAGGGGAATTGCAGAGTCATATCGAAGATATTGCTGAGCCCTCGGCGCTTAGAACAGAAGGGCCGACCAAATACAAACAATTTAACAAACTGTATGGTGAGTGGTTCATAGCAGCTCTAAATGCACGCGAGATGGCACAAACAGATTGGCGGGGTCGAGGTGAAGACGGTACCTTTGTAAAAATGGAGAACGAGGTAAAGGAATGTTTTGAGCTATTCACACAAGCAGCAAGCAGCTGGGAAAAGATAAAAGACAGCTATGATATTACTACATTGTATGATACATGCGAAGCAATTAACGAGTGTAGAGCAGAGATATCTTGGTGTGACGGAGAGACAGATTTCGAAAAAACGCCCATTGAGAGATTGATTGGAGCTGTTGAAGGCGGACAGAAGCTGAAGCAAACTCTAGAGAGAATCGATAGCTTTGATAGGCAATTTAAAGACTATGCAAACGCGGAGTCTTTTAACCAGCAACAAGCATGGGCTAAATCTAATCAACGCGAGATGGCATCGCTTATAAACAAGGACCGAATGAGAATGGGGCTAGAATGTCTTAAGCTAGATCCACTACTATGTAAGGTAAGCACAGAGCATTCACAGGACATGGTACTGAGGCAGTTCTTTTCTCATACGGGATCAAATGGCAAAAACTTTGAAACACGAGTAAGAGATGTAGACTGGAACGGCGGAATATGGGACGAGTTACTTTATTCAGGGTCACAGGCTGCTAAAGATGTTTATCAGTTTTGGTGGAAGAGTGAAGATAACAGACCTAAACTCTTTGAAAAACGACTCAATAGAATAGGCGTGGGAATTATTAATAAAACATGGACTGTTGTAGTAGGCTCAACATATGAATTTAGATCTAAGTACTTTATCGTAGAATAAGATAGCATATTGACTAAATATTTAGAATGAAGCCTTTGTATAACTTATTGGGGCTCTTAATATTATTAGTTACACCGTTAGGAGCTCAACAATCCATTTCCAATTATGTTGGATTTGAAGTCGAAAGAGTTCGAGCGAATACCTTAACACTAATTGGTATAAATTCCTCTAGTCAACTCGGAGGAGAACAAACCAGAACAATATCTGATCTGTTTGGTTTTTATAATAATGCAGGGCTAACTCCAACCGGAGACGGCTCTGCAAAAGGTGCTGATATTGTTTGGGTACAAGTTGGAGATAGATGGGAACAGATCTTTTATAATTTTTATGATCTAAAGTTTCCTCCAATGACTACAGGGTGGCGCGCCGTTGGTAGAGGTAATCAAGACATGTCCGGTCTAGTAGTAGAGCGAGGCTTTATGTTAGATTCTAAGCAAGATGAAGATTGGGGGTTGGTTATAGCCGGACATGTTGATCCTAGTACTAAAACAGTTACTGAGAGAAGAGGATTAAGCATTGTTAATAGAGGTACTCCTGTCCCAATAACGTTTAATGAATCTAATCTTCAGGAGTCTATGGGACTGCTAAAAGGAGATCAAAACACTGCTGATATAATTTGGATACAAAATGAAGGAATGTGGGAAGGCTATTATTATGCCATATCAAAAACGTTTCCTCCTTTATCAGAAGGTTGGAAAAAAATTGGGGGAGGTGATCAAAATTATGGTTATCAGTTAATATCCTCTTCTGCATTTATATTACAAGCTAGAGGTAACACTCCTTCAGATAGAGTGCTTAAAATTTGGTCGCCAGCTGGACTTGAATCGCAGCAAAAGATTACTGTAAAGGATGCCCCTCCGAGAACAATAATAGATTGGGATTTAAGAATAGGATTTGGACAAAATGCTAATCGATTATATTTTGTTACTTCGTGGCCTGCTAGAAAAGGTATAAGATATACTACAGAAGTCTGGGAAAATAACAGCTGGCGCTTTTTAACTGGGAGAGATTATGTTGGTGTAGACGGAGCTGAAACATTTACTGACTACGCTGTATTAGGAACAGGACTATATTGGGGTGTCGGGAGGGTTGTAACAGAGTATATCAATTGGTAATCAAAAGGAACTCCTAAAAGGAACTCTGAAAATAACTGTAATCTTTAGTTGAACATAGTGTCAAGAGACGTTATATTATGTGGTAGTAAGAAATACTAAAGGAACTCAGATATAATATAGATAATGCCACAATCCAAAGAACGCGCAGACGACCCAGTACGCGCATATATGAAACAAATGGGTCAGACGGAGCTTCTAACAAAGGAGCAGGAGATTGAGATTTTCAAAACAATTGAAAAATCGCAGAGGAAGGCCTTTAACCTTCTTTGTAAGGATGACAATACCTTGATTCGCTTTACAGAGCTCGGACGAGATGTTCTCGCCGGCAGAGAAAAGTTTGAAGACTTTATCGATTGCGACTCGAAGGAGAAGTTTATGAAAGGCTTGCATAAACTTGTATCTACTCTAGAGGAGTTAGATCATACAGACGTAAAGCGAAAGACTCTTTATAAAAGATTCCAGCTCAAGCAGTCAGTTATTGAGGGGTGGTGTGATGAGCTTGCACAGCGAGGTAACGAAAGTATGATTAAGTCTCTTAAGAGTTTACGCACAGCAAAGGATGATATGGTCAAGGCTAATCTGAGACTAGTTGTCGCAAATGCTAAGAAATATACCAATCGTGGTGTTGCTCTGCTTGATCTTATTCAAGAAGGTAACTTAGGTCTAATTAGGGCTGTTGAGAAGTTTGAGTACAAACGTGGATATAAGTTTTCAACTTATGCGACCTGGTGGGTTCGACAAGGTATAACCAAGTGTGTTGGAGAGACTGGGAGGACGATTCGTGTGCCTATGCATATGATTGATACTATCAATAAAGTCTTCAGGATTCAAAGACAGCTTGTACAAGCTGGTGGCTGCGAGCCGTCTCCAGAAGAAATAGCTGAGGAGATTGATCTGCCTGTTAGTCGAGTTAAGACTATTCTTAAGGTAGCAATGCATCCTATATCGTTGCAGACTCCTGTAGGCGACGGCACAACTACTATTGCTGATTTTATCGAAGATGAGAAAGAAGATAACGGTATTGATCCTGAAGCCTTGACAGGTATCAGAGATAAAATTGCTGATGCAATTTCTACTCTAAACGAACGAGAGATTGGAGTAATGGAGATGCGATTTGGAATGACTGATGGAGTCAGAAGAACTCTAGAAGAGGTAGGAGATAGGTTCCAAGTTACTCGTGAGAGAATTAGACAGATTGAAGCAAAGGCAATCCGGAAACTTACTAACCCCTTGAGGCTTGAAAAGCTTGAGAGATTTACCAACGCAGCTTAACGAACTAGCCTATAATAAAGGTATGAAGAAGCTTTTAATTGCACATTGTGTTGACGTGATATGCTGGTTTACTCTAGGATTGATTATAGGCATCTTCTTTTTTTAATAAGTATATAAAGATGAAAAAAATAAAGTCCATTTTATTCGCAGTAATAGCAGCAGCTTCACTCTCCTCTTGCACACTTGATAGTGCTAGCTTTGGAGTAAGTGCTGTCAGCTATCCTTCATACATTGAAGCGAGACCTGTACGTCGTCATCAACCAGCCGTCTATCGTGTACCTGGATATTATCGATATGATGTTCGTCCGGACTGGATGAGGTATGGAGGCAATTGGGTTCCAGCACGTCGTTATTATCGTCGTTAATTTTATGTACAAGTATATTGTCTTACTAATAACGCTATCAACTACCTCCTGTGTTACTAACTGGGAGAGAAATAGAAAGCTTAACGATGAAATCTTTTATGAGTATTTGGTCAAACCTATGATGGGTCAAGATGGACCGGAATGCTCTACAGCTGGATCTGTAAAATAATTATGTTAAATGCAATCAAACTAACTGGTATTTGCCTCCTAGCAGCTATTGCTACTGTTGTAGTAATTGGTGGGCTAGTAGCACTCATGGTATTTGGTACTATCTTTCTTGGCGCAGGTCCATATTAGCATTAAATATCGTCATGTACGAATATTACGCAGAGTTGAGAAGAGTAGTAGATGGTGATACAGTTGATGTAACCATTGATTGTGGATTTAAAATGCACATTAAGGAGCGTGTGAGATTGAAAGGGATCAATACACCTGAGTGCAGAACGAGAGACTTAGAGGAGAAGGCGAGAGGGTTAGCAGCTAAAGATAGACTTATTGATATCTTAGCTTCGTGGGGTAATAAAATGGTCATTAGAACTTCAATTGATAAGAAGGGTAAGTTTGGTAGATTGTTAGGGGAGCTTATAAGCCCTGATAAGGAAGAAAATAATGCTAATAAGATGCTTCTAGAAGAAGGGCATGCTGTAGAGTATCATGGAGGTAAACGATAATGCCGTTTAAGTCAGAAAAGCAGAGACGTTTTCTTCACGCTAATGAACCTGAGATCGCAAAGCGATGGGAGAAGGATTACGAGAATGAAGAGGAAGATGATAAAGAGGAGGAGGATGAGGAGACCTTTGACGCTGCAGTTAAAAACATTATTCAGTCACTAGATTAATTAAGCCAACTTAGCTTCAATGGTAGAGCTCTCGATTTGTAATCGAGTGGTTGTCGGTTCAAATCCGACAGTTGGCTCCATAACCTTTTGATACTTATAAATGAAAGTCCTTAGGGAATATTAATAAATATTAGTATGAACAAGGAGGAAAAAATCAGTAAAATAATGAAGCTTGTTACAAAAAGATCCTCCGTTGATGAAGATAAGCTAGATACGTTTAAAGAGGTTTTGGAGAGCTTAAACGACAACGCGTTGAATAAATTTGTAGCAGGTATAGTCTTTGCAGAAAAGCCATTTAAGTCTAAGAAGAAAATCTGGCGTATCGAATAAATAATTACATGTCCGATATCTACAATAAGAATGCTAGAGAAAAAGCATTACTTGAAGAAGCTTATACTAACATCTACAAAGAAGGTAATTATAGTGCCAATGATCTTCGACTTCAACAAATACAGATTGGTTCACAAGTCATGTGGGATGGAATGATGAAACGTGGTCAAGTTGAAGAGGTAGATCTAGAAAACGGAGTTGCTGTTGTATATGATGAAGATGGAGGGGAGCATATTGTAGAGTTAGGCGACTTTGATGTTGTTCTTCCTGTAGAAGACGGAGAGTTTAAAGTAGATCTACCAGACGGTACAAGTTTAAATTTTGATTACGATGATGATAAAAAGAAGAGGTTAGGTTCATCGCGCCCTGCACGTTCAGCGGAAGAGAGAAGATTAGCTACAGCAGAAGGAGGTTATATGGTAGGTAGAGGAGACCCTCGAGTTAAAAGACCAGAGCGTACTCAATTTGCTATCTCAGGAGATGAAGAAGAGCCACGCGAGTATCCCGGACCATCCGAGGTACAGCAGAAGGAGAATCACGCCAAGGGTGTTAAAATGGCTCTTGAAGCATTAGAGATGTTTAAAGATGAGCTTCATGTTGATGGCCACCCGGAAGATGTTAATGTTAATGAGCTAGCTGATGCTCATGATCAATTAAGTAGAGCATTACATTGGCTCCTAGACGAGACGGATGTAGAATATATCATTGGAGGTCGCGCGACACAGAGATCAGAAGCTCAATCCCAAAAGGAAGATTTTGGAGGCCACGATCGCGAGTCGTGGCATGAATTCATGCGTGACTACGAAGAACACGGCAATTAGCCTGTTGACATCTGAAGGAACGACCGTATAATTAGGCATATGAAAAAGCTAGCAATTGCACTGTTGGGTCTCTTTGTAGCTACAGCACAAGCAGAGACGAAATATACGTTGACAATGTCAGGAGTAACGTGAGCAGGATGTAAAAATGATGTCAGGTCGGCATTAGTAAAGTCATTCAAAGCAGTAGATGTTACTATTGAAAAGGGAGAGGATAGAAAGCAAACTGTAAAGTTTACATCAGAAGATAAAACTATTACTAGAGGAGAGCTAAAGAAAGCTATCAACAACAGAAAGTATATCGTGTGGAAGGTTCGTAAGGAGAAAGAAGATGATGATGAGGATGATCCATCTGTCAATCTTCCAGATCAATACGAAGATGGTTCATGGCATTTGCTCCTTCTAAAGAATCACACTCCTTATATTCAAGCTTAATTGGTAGATTGGCATGTTGAGTGAAGGTACCCACTAATA
>Ga0209756_1003199_pt1 | contig 13454 bp, 29 predicted proteins | sample ETNvirenome_6_85_FD_184071 | JGI IMG/M metagenome (GOLD analysis project Ga0209756, IMG submission 184071) | Marine viral communities from the Pacific Ocean - ETNP_6_85 (SPAdes) (version 3) | ecosystem: Environmental > Aquatic > Marine > Oceanic | place: Pacific Ocean | collected 2013-06-19
GGCAAAATGGCCGGCGAATAAGCGAAAAAGGGATAAAAATGCCTAAAAAACCGACGGAACAAATGGTTATTACTGAAAGGTTCAAAAAATGGTTAAGATATAGGAAAAGAGGCGGCAGAAAAACTTGGCTTGAATGGAGATGAAAATTATGGGCAAAAAATGTGAAAATTGCGGTAAATTTTGTTATCAAAAAACTTCAGAAGATTGTGAAAGAAGGTTGAAATATCGTGATAATTTGAGTAAAATTTCCATAAATATCAGAAAAATACGAGAAAAAATGGGGTGAAAAAATGAAAGAAACTACTTGCATGATTTGTTTTAGGGAATTGGCTGTAAATATCATCTATTTTTTGGATAAAGATTCAGAAACTTATTGTTGTATGAATTGTCTCATTTTAGGGGAAACTATAAGCATGATTTTGAATGGTGGTTCAAATATTGAAGTCAGGAGTATGAGGTGAAAATATGGAGAGTTTTCCGCAAAAAGACTTATCAAGAAAATTAGAAATTTTTGATTTTTTAGAAATTCCTCATGAGGCTTATTTTGAGGTGTATATTGAAGGTAGGACTTCTGATATTCATCAGAAAATTGGTAATAATATTGCGGGGGTTTCTGATTTTCAATGGGGTCGCATTATGTCTTTTGTTGAAGACAAGGAATATCAAAAAGCGATTGATTTATTTTTAGAGGTTTTAGAGCGGATTCGCTTAAGAACACGGAAAAATGTCGCCTTAAAATCACGAGCGGATTATCAAGAAAGATTGACAGAAAGAAAGAATCGAAGGTGGATTAAAATGATTGAGGAATTTAAGAGGCGATTGGGATGAAAAAAAGAGACGACGATTTATGGTATTTATTGGCTGATTCACTGAGAAATTTGGGTGAACAGGCTCAAAAATATTTGAAGCAGGTTGAAGATTTATCGAAACTTATGGCCGATTTAATCGAAATTATGGGCCAATTTGATAAAGAAATTGCTATGGTTTATTTGACGAAATTGGATGACATCGTTTGTGTTGGAATTTCAAGGGAATTTGAGGAGGAATAAGCGTGAAATGCTATATTTGTAATTATCGAAGGGCTGAATATCAGGCTATTTTTCCAACGGCTAAAGTCAAGTTATGTGCTGAATGTTTGCAGGAATTTGGGACTATTTTTGTTGTTAATGAGGAGGAATAAAAATGGAATGGTATTATCAGAATCAGCAAATAAAACAGGCGTATCGTTGCGGAAAATGCAATAAAATTGGACATCGTTATAATTGGGAAAAATGCCCATATTGCGCCCTATCTGAGAAAATTTTAAAGCGAAACGATTGAATTTCAGGGTGGATTTATTCCACGATTGAAGTCCGTTTCCCAAAAATTCAGAAGTAATTGTCTCAAAACTTCTGATGGAATAGTCTGATAATGTATTGCTATTTCATCGAGTTTTTCTCGGTCTGCTTTAGACAATCTAAACGCTATAACTTGAGTCAATTTATCTTTCGGAGTAATCATCTAAATCCTCCATATTTATTGGGTAAAATAGTTTCTCATTTTCACTTTCAAATTCGATAAAATGAAATTCATTTTCATGAAGCCATTTTAAGTGTTTTTCGACGTCTTTGCCTATAAGTTTCTTCAAAGAATCTAAATCGCTTTGTTTAAATTTGAATAAAATTACTGAATTTGCTTGAGTTAAAATTGTTTGGGGAATATGTGATGTTCTTTGACTCATAGCGACAATTTGAAGATTATATCCTCTCCAAATCGCTGCGGCTCTGCCAAGGGCCATAGTTGCAGGACTTGACTCCATTTTATGTCTAACTAATAAGGATATTTCGTCAACAATTACTGAAATTGGGTAAAATTCTTCTTTGGCGATTGCCTTCATCGCTAATCGCTCAATATGGTCAAAAATTCCCAATAAATATTCTCCGCTCATATACGGTAATCTTAATGAAATTGAATGAATTTCATCCTTTGAAACTAATGCTTTTAAGGCTTCTTTTGGAGATTCAGTTATCACTGAAAATTTGTTATAAAAATCAGGGGGTTCTAATTTTGCTGAAATGTATAAAACTCGGTGTTTTGCCTTAACTTTTTGTTGCACAAACCATTGAGCAAAAACGGATTTTCCGCTGCCCGTCATTCCTATAAATAGGGCGTGTTTATCGTAATCTAATACGGCTGAGGGAATGTCAATTTCTTTCATTTTTAGGCCTCAAAATTAGATACAGAATTGTGGCTGCAATTAGTGAAATTCCTATTTTGGGCCAAATAGATTTTTTCTTCGGTTCAGAAGGTTTTTCCACTTCTTTTTCAATTATTTTCTCAAGAATAATGGGTCGATTTCTTCTGCGGTTTCTCATTTCTTTTACCGCACTAAGACGATTGTCTATCTCAGAATTTTTGATTTCATTCGTCTCGGTTTTCTTCGTTTTCTTTTCTTCTTTCTCTTTGCTCATTTATATCACCTTTTTTCGATTTTAGAAGTTTGAATGCTGGAATTACGTAAAAATAACCTGTGAAACCTATTAACGCATAAACCGGAGAAATTGCTAACGCAGTTGACCTTATATTTATCTTTAATAGCCAAATAAATATACCTCTTTCAACGGCTCTTTTCGATGGATTCCAAATTGGTTCTCCCGTTCTATTATAGTAAATTTCAAACATTTTTTCGTCTGCTGTGGCCAAAGCATTTTCAAGAAAAGTTGTATTATTTATTATTTCTGATATGTGAATTTGAGGGTTTCCTTCTCCGTCATCTTCAACTTCTATTCCACGAATAAAATCATCAATAACGTCATCAGAAATTTCCGGTTCTTCTCCTAAAATATTATCAAAATCGGGAATATCGAGTATTACTTTTTCTTTTGGTTTTGAGTCTATTTTTTCGTCTGTTTTTGAAGGACATCCAAATTTTAAATGGCGGTCAACGGTGTTCTGTTTTTTGTATTCTCCTCCGCAGTTCGGGCAAATTATTTTAGAAGACATCTTCATCACCTTTTTGAATATTTAAGTTGAAATCTGGTAGGGGGGGTAATTTATCTTGCATTTTTGATTGAAAAATTCTTATCAATTCAGGAATTGATTCTTTGCTTTGAATTATCGCTTTATTTGCTGAAATCATGAATAATTTCATGGCGTCATGATTTTTATTACCATTTAAATATTCGTTCAAAAAATTGGCAATCATTCCAAGACAAATCAATGTTCCTCTATCTAAGGAGGCGCAAGATTCAGGGTCTAAATTTTCCATAAATTCTTTAGTTATATTCACAGAATCATCAAAATATTTGTTTATTACATCCATATTTTTGTCCACAAATTCTTCATCCATCTTTACAAAACCTCCTTGATTTTTTGACTACATCTCTGAATTGTCCTAATGGGATATTTTGTCTTAACGCCGTTCTATATTTAGTGAATGTTCGGGCGATTTGTGGTTTTCTTAAATTACCGTCAGATTTATTTGCTCCCTTGTGTTTCACCATGATATTATTCCCATTTAACATAAAACGATAAACTTTAGGTTCCCAATATTGTGCTTCAGGGGCGCAATATTCGACTTTCCATTCTCCTAATTCATTTCCCAATTTTAGGTTAATTTCATCAGGAGAAGTTGTAGTGTGAATTGAGTCTGTATCGACGTAAAGTGTATCACAAATTTCTATGGCTTTTTGTAATTTTACTCTCGCATAACTTGTGATAAATGCCGCCCAACCGGCCCATGTATTTTTGGAGATTAAAGAATATTCTTTACCTTCTAAATACCAATGAGTTTTATCGTAATATTTAATAGTATATGTTTCCTGCCAATCGGGATTTAACTGAATTTCTTCTATCTCTTTAGGGTCTTCAATTCGTTTTATTCTGTCCTTTTGTCCAAATTTTCCATATAATGAATTTAAAATAATTTTGGTCTGAAATTCTAAAGGACTTTTTTGTTCTTGATATGTCAATCTAAGGTTGTAAAAATACTTTACAAAATCGTCGAAAGGGGAAAGAGGACTTGCTGCATATGCTTCACTAATTTCATCTATTTTCCAACCTAATTTTAAGGCGTGTTCTAATTCAGGTTGGCATAAATATCCGTTAAATTTATTAAGAGTATAATCTCTCAATTCTTTGTCGTTAAAAGCGGGTAAAAATAATGCGTTTGGGTTGTCTCCTTCATAGGATAATTTGAATTTTCCCCACACACAATCCCCCACTTTAATGTGATGAAAAAGCATATTTATATTGGGATTTATTTTGAAGGCTTTTTTGGGATGGGGGAATTTATTTTCAAGCATTTCAGATGGATATAATGAATTTATATCATAAACATAAATATCCTCATGGATTTTTTCGGATTCGCAAAATACTTGAACCCTGCCTCCATAATAAGATTTCAAAGTTGACTCATAAATTTCAGAATTGATGAAAATACATTCATAGGCAAACGGCCAAAATGACTCAGAAAACACACGATAAGAAAGAGAAGCGGCAGTTAAAGGCATTCTAATATTTTCTAAAGGAATTTTCTCGTCTAAACCGCAAGATTCACGATAAAATTTCATTGTGTTTAGTAGGGCGATTTTTACAATTTCAACATCCCTGCGACAATATTCTATGTCATTTTCATTTAGTCCTTTTGAAGAATCTCCATCAATAAATTTTTGTGGTGTTTCGCCCTTCTCAAAACCTAAAGATTCGCCTAAAGAAGAAACTCCTACGACTAATAACGCTAAAGAATCCCGTAATTCACAGGCTCCAAATTGAAATCTAATTACTTTGTTTCCTGCGGCTATTTTTTTGCCTACACACATTTCATCCACATTCAAAAATGTGGCCAAATCAAAATCCAAATTATGAAAGTAAATTACACCTTTAAACCCATGAATAAATATCCTCACTTTATCCTTTGAATAGAAGATTTTTTCCTCGTCAGAATATAAGTCTTGAAATACCCAAAAAGCAGGTTTATTTGCGTGTTTCCATGTCTCAGAATCGCCCACAAATATTTTTACAGGTTTCTTTGAAAATCCCGCCTTTATAGAACGAAATTTCCTTGATTTTCTTCGTTCTTCTTCCAAAAGATTCCCTCATTCTTCTTCGCTCTTTGGTTGAAATGGTCCGTGTGTTGAAAGCGCAAATATGCGACCCTTTTTAAGATGGGTTATCGTCAAAATGCAGTTATATTCATTCAACTTGTCAAGAACATTTGTCGCTGAAATATTCTTTCCTGAAATGTCAAATTTGCGGCAACCTGCTCTAAGAATTCTCATTCCTTCAGGTATTCTTTGCGTATTTTCCTTGTCAATAATAGCAAAAATTGCTCTTGTGTTTCCAACATCTAACATGATATGTTCTCCTGCCTGAGAAATGGAAAAGATTCCATTCACAATTTTGTATGAATCACCTTCTTTTCTTGTCAATTCTCGCCATTCAATAATGGCCATATCTGCCTCTTCTTTTCCTTCATAATCAAACTCAAAATCTTTCATATTTTTTTCCCCTAAGGCTCGTTTGCGGCCCGTATTACTAATAGAAAACTGACGGTCTATAAAGGTTCCGGCGACCAAAAGTATTATAGGCTGTCAAGGATATTGAAAAGTATGGCGGAAATTGGTCCGAAAAGGTCAATAGGAATAAAGACCAAATTTTTGCGAAATAAGCCAATAGATTATACTGCTGAAAACGACAGATTAGGTCAAAATAGAGGTTATGTTTATGTCAAATATACTTCATATAAATGGATTGCTGACGTTGAAACAGGTGAATTATATGAAGAGGCGACTTATGATAATAATTGGGGTTCTCCGTGGGGAGTTTCGGCTCAAGAAGGGGCCGATTTGTTTGAGGATTATATTACGGATTTAATCTCAAGACCTCAAGGACATAGATACGCTATTTCAAAAATACAAGTGCAAAAAATGGAGTTTGTAAATGCTGCTCAATGGGGTGAAGAACCTGACGAAATTCCTGAAATTGATATTGATGAAATAGGCCGCCCAACTTGGGAGGATTATATCGGAATGGGATGGACTGAACAAGAAATTTTGCTTTGGGGTTCAAAGGGAATTTGGCCTTATAGAAAATAAATTAGCGACCTAATTTCATTCGTGGTAGAGTAATATCCATCGGAATTGCTCCGCCCAAAACTTCTATTGTGTATTCGGTTTCTCTTGTCTCAAAACCCTTTTCTCTTTGACGAATTATTCCTTTTTCTCCTCTAAAGGCTCCGGTCAAAATTCTGATTTCATCGCCAATATTCCATTCGGGTAATTTGAAATAATCTTTCATTTCTTGGTCGGAAATTGGTCCGGCTACGTTATAAGCAATATTCCTCCAATTTGTTAAATTTGAAGAGCGAGAAAACCACTGTTTTTTCTCGGCTCCTGTTAGCAAACCTTTTCCTCCTTTGGTTCCTATTGCTTTCGTTATTCTGCTCGGAGCCTCTTGAGAAGTAATTTGCATTCCTAATAATCTTTCAACATTTTGTCTCGCCCAATTCCCCCATGCTTTTATCCAAATTGATTCTTGACCTTTTGCGGTTTCTCTTGCTTCATATCCACCAATCGCATATTCATAATCCGCCATTTTTGGCGTAATAATTCTATAATCAATTTCTTCTAAAACATTTTTGGCTCCGCCTCTTGGGGTTATTCTAAACCATTTAGGGGTGGCCCAATTTCTTAATTTTTCTCTTGAAATTGGACCCATTTTTCCCATTCCATATTCTCCTTCTTCATATTTACCATATCCATAAAATGGTAAATTTATTGGAAAATCTTTAGGGCGTTTTGGTCCCTTTTTCTTTCGCCCTTTTCTCGCTTTCGCTTTGGGTTTATCGGGAATTGCTGCAAAGAATCTATCAAAAGGATTATCGACCATTTTACCACCCTCTAAATCTTTTTTGTTCTTCGTGATATTCAGCCTCTAATTTTTCGTATTGGGCCTTAAATTCTGAGGGATTTTCATCGAATTTTCTCCCTAATTTTATAACATTGTTTGAATAGTCATTTATCTCCAAAAGCCAATCTGTTTCAGGAAAAGTAGTCTCTAATTTTATCGAAATTTCAGTTAAAACATCATATTCTTTTTCCCAATTGTAGGATTTTTGGAGGAAATAATAGTAATCGAAATCATCGCCTATAAATCTCTCTAACCAACCACCAAAATGCACCAAATTCCAATAACCGTTATAATCTTTCTGACCTAAACTATTTGTGGCGTATATTCCCCACATCGCAACATCCATTTTATTCTGATATTCTTTCCAATCTTCTTTTGTTTCAAAACTCATATATGCCATTTTTTCACCTCAATTAGTCTGCCAATCTCCGACTTCATACCATCCGTTTCTATACATAAAATTGATTAAATTATCTATCAATTCATTTTTAGTTTTTCCGGAAATTACTACGACATCATCTTCATCGTCAATATGCTCTAAAAATACTTCGTATTTGGACATTTTTTCACCTCAAATCATCGGCAGGATGTCGATTCCTAAAGCCACACCGACGGCCGCACCTATTATTTTTCCTATGTTTGTAAGAACGTCAATTTTAGCCAATAAATCCAATAATCTTGCTTCAATTGCTATGCATTTTTCCTCCAAAATCGCAATTCTTTTGGATTGGTCTTTATCCACAAATTTTTGTATTTCTTCGACCATTTTTTCACCTCATTTCTTGTAAATCGTTTCCTTCAGGAATTAGATAATGCCATCCATCTTTTTTACCCCATTTTACATCAAACCATCCTTCATAGGAGCGAATTTCGTCAATAAGAAAATTTATCAAGTCGTCTTTTTTCTTAAATTCTCTTGTTTGAATTGAGTCAGTAAAATCGTCTTCATATATAATATATATTGTCATTTTTTCACCTCTCATCTGCGATATAATCTTCAACAATTGTTTGTCTAATTTCAAAATACAAGTCCGTAAGTTTTATTAACCAAATATCTTCATGACCTGTCTCGACATATCCCAAAATGTTTGAAATATTCTGAATTCGTCGTGAAACAACGGTAAAAGAATCCGCTAATTTGTCAATTTCATCCCACACTAATTCTTCTCTCATTTTTTCACCTCTTTGGTCTAAACATATCTTTGAAAATTCCTTCAATTCCTTTTGCCGTATTTCCGAACATTCTATCCCATCCTGCGCTTACTTCATCAGCCCGTTTTGCTCGCTCTATTCTTTCACGCTCTTTACGTTTTTTCCATCCTTTTTTGGCTGCTTCGCTTCTCTTTTTATCGACCATTTTTTCACCTCACTTTAGATGGCTAAACCAATTACGCACCATTCGCTTATATGTAATTTTTCTTTGTTTCCGAGTTAACTCATTTATTTTGAAATAACGGTCTATGTTAAATTGTCGCATATATTTATCGCTACCAATTACCGAACCCTTATTCTTCAATTTTTGGTATTTTTTCCCTGCTGCAATTTGCTTCTTTGATTGTCTTTTTCTTGCCATTTTTTCACTTCCATTTCTCGTTTGCTCTTAAGACTGAAAATTCAAACCAATCTCTATAATCACGTGCTTCTGCCCGTGTTTTATACACGTATTTCTTTTTAAACATTTTTGGTGTATTTAGATTATAGGTTGCGATAAAAAACCAATTCTTTCTCATTCTTTTTGGTGTTGTTGTGGCTTTATATTTCTTTCTTTTTCTCGCCATTTTTTCACCTCATTCCCTCAGGCATCAGCGCCCAACGCATATCCGCTCATGGCTTTTTCAGCCAATTCCCAATACTTGTCAATCATTGAATAATAAACAATCAGCCATTCATTGAAATCCTCAGTTTCTTCTATAAGAGGTTCATAATTAGTCAATAATTTAAGGGATGAAAGTAAAGCCTCTCGCCATTTATCCTCGATAATTTCTATCCAATCATTCATTCTATCTGCGTCAATTTTTTCATAAGTCATTTTTTCACTTTCCTGTTGCATACCAAATGTAATATTCAAATCCTTGTTTTTTCACCTTATATTTTAGTGATTTTCCCTCGGATTTGAAATGCTTTTTTAATGAAATTGCGTCGGCTTTTGCTTCATCTTTATCCCTGTAATTTTTAGGATAGCGGCTAAATAATTGACCTGAAATATATTTCTGCATTTTGAAACCCTCGCCCGTATTTTATCATAGAAGTCTTACTACATAAACCCTTCGTTGAAATTTTCATCCTTTTATTTTACTTTTTACTGTCCAAAATGAGAATAATACAAAGATAAATGCCCAAATGTATGCTGAAATTGCCGGTTTTGAAATTCCTTTGATGATTCCAAAAAACCATCCATAAATTTTAGATGTTAATTTATTCTTTTCCCAAAAATCACCTAAAGATTCAAGTAAAGTATTTACAGTCCATTCAACTGCTGCAATTGCGACTTTTGCTCCTTCTGAGACGAAATTTTCAACCTCTTCTTCAGCAAAATAATATGCTGCTGCTCCTGTTCCTCCTATCAATAAAAGTGGTAAAACCATCAAAAACCACCAACCTTTTGGGCCATTAAAATTAGAAAATATGCTCCCCAAATTATCACTAAAAATGGTGCCGCAATTGCTAACCCTAAAACACTACCTAATAACACATTTTTAACTGCGTCTTTGGAGAAATCATAAGAGAAAGCGAGCATTTCAAAAAATCCTGTCATTTCACCAAAAAAGGTGTCAAAATCTTCTCCGTTTTGACCGGCTTCACTGTTATATTCGCCTACATATTTATCTAATTTATTTCGCCATTTTTCTAATAATTTTTCATCGAGATTTTCTTTGGCTTTTGAGGCTGCTGTTAAGGAATTTGCATCACGAATTTCGTCAACCTCTAATTTCACAAATTCAATAGTTTCAGGATAAGTATTAGCAAATAATGCTTGTCTTTGAATTGATAAATTTACTCCAAATTGAAGAACGCCTGTGCATACTAAATTATAGAAAAATTTGTCGTCTGAAGTTTTGCGTTGGTAAAAAATGCTTGGACTTTGAAACTTGTCTTTTTGTTCTATTTCGCCCTTAAAAACTTCGTCTACTAAAGTCCTTGCTTTGGTTTTCGCTTCTTCTAAATTATTGAATGTTTGCTCTAAAACGATATAGGAATCTGAATCTTTATCCTCAAAAAATCTAATCGCAAAAAGGCCTTCAGAAATCTCCCATATTTCATATCTTTTAGGGGAATAAGTGAATCCGGCTCCGAATCTAAATTGGGGCCAATCTTTTTGTCCTATTGTGTCGCCTCCTGACCCAAATCCTTCGCCTTCAGGTTCTTCATTTGACCCAAAAATTGCCGCCATATCTCCGCCTAATAATCTTGGTTCTTTTTTAATTACTTTAAGTAAATCTAACATCCCTAATGATAAACCTATTTCCCTTGAGACATTACCTAATCCCCATTGATGAGAAGCAATATCGTAAATAATTTCTTTCACAATATCTCCAGTAATCCATTCGCCATTTACCTCATTTAGACAAATATATTCGTCGGATTCAACTTCTTTAATAGTGAATTTATTTTCAACGACGTTTGTTATACTTTTGATTAAATATTCGTATTTTTGAGGATTATAATATTTCAAAATTACACGTTTTGCTAATTCTTTATCGTTAGCAGTAGTTAGCGACCATTCCGTGTAAAGTGTGTTATACATTTGCTTAAATTCTGTCATATTTTTTCCCATACTATGCTCAATTATTTGATAATATCCTGAATTCCCAAAAGAAGAATGCGCTTGCCACATTTGCATCAACATATCAACAAAATCGGCCGCAAGAGGAGAAAATGTAGAAGGATTTACGCCTCTTTGAGAAGTAAATGCGGGCAACCATGCATCGCATAAATTATTCAAATTATTGATGTAAGTTGCATGAGAACCATTTAAAGAGGCGTTTTTATACTGTTGAAATGTAGGAAAAATATTATTGTAAATAAAGCCTGCAAAATCGTCAAAATTAAACCTAATAATATTGGATTTTTCAATCGTAGGTATATCGTCAGGATTAAACACACAATATCCATCTTGATACTCAAAATTTGCTAATGAATTAGACGGACCCGATACAAAATATTCTCCGTTAGAATATTTCCAAAGTGCATAATATATTTGCGAATATCTGTCTGTAATTGTTCCTAAATATCCTTCAACAATTGAGTCAAATGTAAAAGTTTCACCATTCAAACTTATGTCAAAAGGGGGTGGTGAATTTAAGACAATATAAGAATCAATTGTCGCAATTGAAATTTGATTGAAAAAATCAAATTTTTCATTTGGTCTTGTGGGTATTCCTTCGTCAATTGCTTGTAATTTTGTGGTGAACGGTCCTGAAGATTGAACGGCTCCAAATGCTAAAGGATTCGGAACCCAAATATCAAGATTTTGAACCGTCATTCATAACAGCCCCTCACTTTTTTCGGCGATAAAGTCCGTATCTTTTTCCGCCTTTAGCAATGCGATAATAATATTGTTTTCCTGTTTTCTTTTGGGCTGCTGCTTTTGAAGAATGTGTGGAAATTCTTGTGAAGGCTCTCTTCTTTCCTTTCACCTTATATTTCTTTGATTTTGGGAGAGTAGGTGTGCGGCCTCTTGTCTTTTTCTTGGTGGATTTTTTAGGTTTATAAGCACGACGGGCTGTTTTTCTAACTTGACCCTTTTTTGTGCCATTTTTCTTTCGCTTTTTCAATCGACCTAAAGCATCTCTTGCTCCTGTTTGACCGTATTTTCCACGTTTTACGACTCTTCTTTGTCCCCAAGTTTGTGCCATTTTAATAACCTCCTAATTTGTTAATATTATTACCATCTGCGAAATTTTCTCGGCCCCGAGGGCTGCCATTTCCGCCACTATTTGAAGGATTAGATGGAGTAGAATTTCTGTTCATAAACGCCAAAATTCCTATTACTATTAGCACCATTGTTCCGTCTGTCATTCTTACCATTTTTTCACCTCATACGTTTTAAAAGTTTGTTGATTTCTTTCATTGAAATTGTTATCACATTATTTTTTGGTCTTGATTTATCATAAAAAAGAGCATATTTTTCCCTCTTTTTTCCTAAAGGTTCAATACCAATAAATTTCATATAATCGAACATTTTACCACCTTGAAACTGTGATTCCTCCTCCCATTTGAGAGGATAAATATAGAGTCCTTGCGGAAATGTTTCGCCATGTATTTATAAGATTTAATGGGAGAGTAATAGAACGACTCATTTGAAATTCTGCTCCTAATAATATATCGGGAACAGCCGTAAAAATGCTTAAATTATTGAAACCCTCCATGTCCAAAGATTGAGGAGCCGCCATAGATGCAGGTAGCGTAATTGTTTCAAAAACAGGAATCATATTCTCACATCAGCGACGCCCAAATAGTCGGACTCCGCCACGAGAATTTCCGCCACTTCTTGAGGAAACTTGGTCAGTTTGGGCTGAAGAATCTTGTCGCACAACTTGTTGAGCCACGTTTCCTACTTGTTGGAATTGTTGTGGTGGGGTTCCTGCATTTCCGGCTCCCATTGGGGCGCAATAAAGCGGTAAAAAGTAAGTAGAACCTGTTGATTTTACATCCAAAGTTAAGTCAGCATTTGCCGGCCATCCAAAGGGATTAAACCACATTTGACCTGTAATTTGAGCCATTTCACAATACATAAAATCTTCAGGACTACCCGTTCCATCAGTCTCATGACCTTTAGAATCGGGATTTATTACCTCAATATAATTAGTATAATCACCGTTCAAATATCTCAACATTTCAACGGGTTTTTGATTTACTGCTCCATCTCTAATATGAGCCTCGGTCAAATCATCTGAAACAGAATCTTGAGAAACAAGAACACCCAAAATTGTCATATCTTGCTGTTGAGTTAGAGTAATAGGGCGGGTTTCGCCGGAATCACTGAAAATTTCTTTTTGGAAAGAACCATAGCGAAATGTCTTTTCTGCTACGCCGTATCTCCCCCAAACTTTCCATGAATAACTTGCAGAAGAAGCAACATCTTCTCCGGCCCAATCTGCCGTTGCTTTTCCTAAAGCCGCAATCTGTTGATTTATCTGAATTTGTTGTCCTGTTGGGGTAATTCCTACTGGTAATTCCCAAAACATAACTACATCAACTGCTGCGCCTGATTTTGTGATAAATGGTTCAAATCTCATGTCCCCGCCGGCTTTTTTGGTCAAAAGGCTTAGAGGGGAAATATTCTGAGAGTTTTCCCAAACATCGGCCGCAGGGACATTGTAATCTATCCAAACTTGGCCGCCAATTGTCAATTTATAAGCCAAAATTGAGTCTGTTAGATAATTTTTCACCGCCAAAGCGGAGGTGGGAGTTATTGTAAATCTAATTTCATTTATCATTGAAATCAAATGTGGGTCTTGAGGATTAGGTGAAGGAGTCAAATTAAAATTTTCAACAATGGTTGTGTTGTTTTCATCATCTCCCCATGTGTTCAAATAAGTCCATAAAAGGTCAACTGCTGGCAT
>Ga0209756_1003200_pt1 | contig 13445 bp, 16 predicted proteins | sample ETNvirenome_6_85_FD_184071 | JGI IMG/M metagenome (GOLD analysis project Ga0209756, IMG submission 184071) | Marine viral communities from the Pacific Ocean - ETNP_6_85 (SPAdes) (version 3) | ecosystem: Environmental > Aquatic > Marine > Oceanic | place: Pacific Ocean | collected 2013-06-19
CAGTACTCCGAAGAAGTTTGGGATGCGAAAATGAAGGGGAATCGTTACCCGTGACAATCAAAGTTGGCGACTTGGTGCGGATTGCCGCACGCTGCTTCGAGCCCTGCGAACCATCGACTCTTGTCGGGCTTGTGGTTGGCTTCGGAAAGACTAGAACCGTGGGTATCGTCGAACCCACAAAGCTCGCCAAAATCGAATGGACGAGCGGCTCTTTGACGGAGGAAAGGGTAGCCCACTTGGAACATTGCGATGGAGCGTGAAATCATGATTGGTGATTTGGTGCGGATTGCGCCGAGAATCGGCGTCAGCAACAGTTGGGAGCGGCCGCTTGGACTTGTGGTTGGCTTCGTGGGCCTCCAAAACACCGCATGGTCCGACCCAAACGAACTTTGCGCGAAAATCGAGTGGACGAGCGGCACCCAGACAGTGACAGGACTTCCCATGTTGGAGCGAGTGGGATGACGAGACTTATCCCGCCAATGAGAAGGAAAGACCACCACGGAGATATAATCCCGCGAGTTGGTGATGTTGTGGCCTCCCGAGCATTGGATAGCGACCCCGGCACGGTCATAAAGATTCTCCAGGTGAATGCAAACGGCGCTACCTGTGTTGCCGTCAAGTGGTTCACTTGGGACAACGGCAGAACAACAGAAGAATATGTTAGCGAACTACGGATTGTGAGCGAAGTACAATGATTTACATTGGCGACTTTGTGGAATGGCGCGACCAGCGTCAATATCCCGGTCTTCGCGGCATTGTCACGAAGATCATTCCGTCCCAGGAGCCGCCGAGAATTTTTGTCCATTGGGAAGACCCGGACATTGGTCCCTGTTGGGAAGAAGAATATACCCTACGCATTATTTCAGCAATAACGAAAGACATAAAATGAGCAAAGTAATCGCAGCACAAATCAAGAACATCCTCTTCCTCGACGGATTCATTCCGCACAAGAAGAACGCAAAGGGAAGCACGGTTATTTATAGCCGCAACCATCCCACGTCAAAGTTCGTGCGAGTTGTGGTCAACTCAGGCATCGACGCAAAGAGCGGGAAGTTCACAGCCCAGCCGACAGTAAAGTTGTGCTACATAAATCGCAAGAAGAGTTGGCGCGAAATCACCACAGAAATCTTCACGGACCCAAAGAAGCTCGCAAGCACAATCAAAGCACAAGAAGCAGCAGAAAAGTTCGTAAAGACTTGCAAGTTTTGCAAGGCGAAGAAGTTTAAGGCAAAGAGCGGCAACACCGTTTGCGCCAACGCATGTTGGACCGCATGGGGCGGCAAGAAAAAAGGCGGAGCAAAGAAGAAGAAATCTTCTCAGAAAGTTGTAGCACAGGCAAGACCGCAGATGGTGACACCAAAACACAAGAGAACTTATCCGGCCAACAAATCTTCTCAAAAAAAGGGACAGAAAAATCTTCAGAGATTCTCTCAAGAAATCTTGCCAGGAGATTTGGTCACGATTGAGAAGCACGAAGGCATCAAAATATTGGAAGATTTGACCGGTAGCGTCCTAGGTATTGTCCAGAAGGTGAACCCCAGCGGTAGTGTTACAACCTCCTGGACCGCCAACACTGCCAATGTCCAGGAATGGATGCTACCTGTTAGGAACACCTATGCTGCCGACTCATTGCCCTCCTACAGATTCAAGGTCTTGTCCCGCAAGGTCGAATGGGTTGAAGTGGCTTAGGTCAGATAGGTCAAGGTGCAATAGTGTTGGTTTGGGTAGTTTTGCTTGTTTTGCTTTGTGAGTTTGTGGGTATGCGAATACTGCGACTTAGTACCGCGCCGATTCGCCCGCGTCAACCCGTGAGTTCCGTGAGTTGCATGCGGCCCACAATCAACAAATGTGAGTTAGTTAGCACCCACAACAATCGCGCCGTGAGTTGCTTGCAACGCGCAAGTATCGGACCCGCTCCACCGGACTCGTGACCGGGCACAGGAATGCCCGATACAAAAGCGAATTTTTCAGGTACAATACTTGTATGAGCATGAGGGATGACACTAGCAACGACCGCGCACCCGGCGCGGGCCAGTCAATCGGGCACGATAATGCCCGAGATTTCTCTGCTCAGTATGGTATTATATAAACAGTTGAGGGGCACTGAAGCCCCGCCCGTCTCGAAAGGACACACAACATGACCGAAATTTTCCTTGCCACCGCCGCCGATATGACCCTTGCATTCTCCAATATCGGCTCTGCTTTCACCTTCATTCAGGACTCGCACGGCGACTTGAACGCGGAAGGGTCCGCGCTTATGCTAGCGACCCGGAAAGGGCAGGTCCCGGCAACCAATAAGGCTGTCAAGGCGAGCTATGCCCGCGTGCTGACTTTCACCGCAGCCGGCGCGGATGCGGCTTCGCGTGTCGCCGCCGCCCAGAGTAAGCTGGACGGTGCGCTGAGTGCTTGCGTGCTCGTCGGCGTAGACCCGGCGAACGTCGCAACCGTGGGCAATCTCCGCGCGTCCCTTATCGAGGCGCAGTCGCTCGTCGATTCTGACGACGACGCGGTAGTGCTTACCATCGAGCGTATGACCCTGCATAAGCGAGGGTACAAGGCGAGCTAGTTGCTAGCCGCAAACAATTCAGCCCGGGTCACCCCGGGCTTTTTTGTATCTACTATGAGTGCTTGCGTGTGCGTAGTAACTCACGGAGAATCTGGAGAATGCTCTGTGAGTTGTTTGGTGGCTGCAAGTAACTCACAAAAGCTCACAAAATAAAGTTGTAGAATGCATGCATATAGGGGTGCCCCCCCGCCCCCCGGGTACGGCCGAATGTATGTGCTATGCAACTGTTGTGGGATACAAGCAGCGCTATATACGTTTTCAACGCGTAAGTAATTTTTGAGACTTTTTGCATGACAATATAAATTCAGACATAATTACAGTATAATGGACATACTGTTGGACGCATTCATAGTAACCGGGCTCGCGAGTTTGGCACTACTATGGATAGCATGCGCCGCCGGAGCACTGCATGCGCTCTGGGAGACATTCGGCGAGTACATACAGCAATTGCTTAAGCGGATGAAAGGATAGGAATGCGACCCGATGGCCAACCCTCTCATACATGCGCTAGTGTTTGGAGCCGCGGTAGTGATCCCTGGCGGCCTACTGGTCTATTTCGCGTGGCTAGCTATAAGGGCGCGGAAAGAGAAATTCCAGCAGCCGGAGGAGCTTCCACATCCGGACGTCGCCCTCGCGGCTTTCAAGCGCATGTACCCTCCCCAGTCCTTACGAGGCCAAAGCCGTAAAAAACGGATAGAGCGCGCCCGGGCCTTCCGGCGTAGAAATTCTGAAAAATAATTTCTCCTGTTGTAGGGATCGGCATATATAATGCATATCTTTACAACAAGTTATTTTAGGCCTTCTGCTATACTGCGGCCTACTTATTATTCATTATGAAATTCTCCAAATATCTTAAGGACAAAGACGAACTAACGGATGCCATCTTTTGGATTTGCGCGGGGACCATTGTCGGATCGCTCATATATATATTGCACCACATTTAATGCTTATGGGGCGCGGGCTATAAAAAGCTACCTTAATCTGTTATATTAAAAGTGTGCGCCTGCATGCGGGTGCGTACAAAAAATTTACGAGAAAAAATCGCGGATTTTTAACTAATTAAATACGGAATAAGCATATGTTTACCATCAATATTGTTTTGAGTTGTTTTATGGCCCTTGGTATTGTGGGGGCCGTCGCTAGTGCAGTTCGCAACCTACGCCGCTATAAAAAAAACATGCAAGTTGCACAACAGTTAGATAATATTATTTTGTCCACTCTAACTGCAGTTAATAAAACCCGCGACATTGCCAAAAAACAAGAACAAGAAGCCATAGGTGCCTTATACAATCAAACAGGAGAAAAGGATCCCGGTAATCTTGACTCCCCGGCAATGCTGGGAAGCATCCTAACTGTTCTTATAAGCAAATTTGGAGACGTTCGGCTTTCAATTAACGATTTTGCAATTGCCGATGAGGAATATGTATCAGTATATGTTGATACAGCCGCCCAGGAACTTATCTTGTCCCTAAAACACCAACTTGGTGCTGAAGATCCTTACCGCATGGTTAATTTTACCGACCCAGACGATAATACTTTTCATTAAGTAGGGGGCACCATCTATTTACTATGTGGAGCCAGGCGACCTAGTTAAGTCTAAAAAATTTAAAAACACAATTGGTATTGTGGTGGAGGTGTTCGCCGATTTGAGTCTTGAAAATCCATGGGTACGTGTTCTTTTTACACATCCTACCGAAACTTACCAATGGTGCAAATTTACTGGATTGGAGATCGTCTCCACCGAAGGGGTCGAAGGCGCCTCAATTCCAGTCAACGTTAGCGGCAATCTATGAATCGCGCCAAAGATTATTACTAGCGAATTTGATGACTTCCTCGGCCGACTCTTCATTGTAAGCATAGTTTTCTATTAGGGTGGCCGCCATACTGTTAAATTTTTTCTGTTGTTTTGTGTCGCGGCTTTTACTTTTAGTTACAATCCGTGAGATATCTCTAACAGAGGCGACAAGCTTATTTTCAATAGCTTCACGGAGGGGGCCATAGGAGCGCCAATCAATCGTTTCTTTGCGCCGTAATTTAGCAAACATATAAGAAGAAATGTCTGCTCGGAAATTGTTTTTGGCACTCCCTTTAATTCCTATTTGTTCTTCAATGGATTGAAGAAATTTTTCATCTGGTGTCATATCTTCCATGGTAACTCGGTCTTTCACCTTGGTATTATTTACATAAGCCTCGGCATGATCTAGATAATTATTAAAGAGGGATTCTGCCTGTTCTTCATAGGCTGATACAAAAGCTTTTGTAATTTCCTTTTCGAGAATTGAAAGATATTCTTCATGCAAAGTTTTTTGTAAAAACTCAAGATATATAGTTCTCTTGTCGCCGCTAACAATTTGTTCTTTTACTTGTTTGATGAGCGCATCGCGAATAGAGATGGGGGTAATCATATTTTTGGTTGAATCAGCCAAAGCTGCATCAATAGCCTTCATAACAAATCGAGTGGAAATACCCGTCATTCCCTCATCTTCAACTTCTTCGCGGAGGTCCTTGATATCAACCTTTTTAATGAGACCTTTTTCTACGATTTCCTCTCCATTATAGATTTTCATTTTGGTGAGAGGGTCGACCTTATTGGATGGCTTAAGCCGCGATAACACGGCAAACATGGCGGCGACCTCCAAAGTATGAGGAGCGATATGATAATCATAGTCGGATCGGTCGATTAATTTTTGATAGATCTTTACCTCTTGATCAAATTCTAGACTATAAGGAACATTAATACGTACGATGCGATCCAAAATTGCTTCATTGGTGTGTTCAGCCTTAAACTTGTTCCATTCAGCCTCATTGCAGTGCGCTAAAATAACGCCATCAAAGTATATCATTGCTTGCTTCCCGGGAGAAGGAACACTTTTCTCTTGAGTAGCAGTGATCATCGTATGAAGAAATTCGATTTCGTTTTTGAATACTTCTACAAATTCCACAATCCCTCGGTTACCCACATTAAAAGCACCATTAAGACTAATTGCCCGAGGATCATCCTCGGGGTAAAGATCTAACTTGGAAATATCCTCAGAACCAATTAAAAGACTGGTATCTTGAGTGTTGGGGTCCATAGGAGGAACGACCCCGACGCCGCGTCGGGCGCGGATGGAGAAAGAAGCCTGCGTTATGGGAAAAATTGTGTAATCTCCCCCGAATTCGTTCATTAAACGGTGACGACAAACAGGACACAGGTCCCCTTCTATCTTCATCTCATATTCTTCCTCAAACTCTTCTCTCAAACTACGCGGGATAAGATGCAAAGGTTCTTCGCGAATGGGGCACCCATCTAACACATAAATTGGATCACAAGCCTCTAGGGCGCGCTTGATATGTTCTACCAAAGCAGATTTTCCGGCACCTACAGGACCCAGCAATAACAATACTTGTCGGCTCTCTTCTCCTTTCATGGCGGCCGAATGAAGAAAGCGCATTACCTTTTCTAAGGGCCGCTCCATTCCAAAAAAGTGATTATTGAAATACTCATAAATTTTTACACTCTCGCCATTAAAAAGCTTATTACATCGCTCGTTACTTTCATCTAAAGTCGTCATGCCATAAGACATGATTTGGTTATTAAGGCGCTTATGAGCCAGTGAAGCAATGTGTTCATTTGCTTCTAGAAGAGTCAAATAATCGATTAGAAAGCCTTTAAATTTTTCGCTTTTAGTACTTTCTTGATGTTTTTCGATACTTTGTAAGAATTTGCTTGCCGCGGTACTCATATTAAAACTCCCATATTTCATTTTCTACAGTAGATATCAGCCTTACTTTATCGCCCCAGAGCGCCACAATATGATTGTATGCCTTTTCTCCGTAGGTTAAATCTAAGTCGCGACCATCATGTTCGTGAATTAAGGATAGAGTATTATCCTTTTCTATTTCATCGACGTATATAATGGGGACTCTATTGAGTCCTACATTATTGATAAGATTGTCGCGAACGGCTTCCCATCCTGGATCATCAGATATATCATCAATTGTAATTCTTTTAGATTTCTTTTTAAAGGAGTAACTAAAGTAATTCATTTCTTCCATAAAGGCCTGATCTAAATAGAATCTTAAAAAGGTAATATCATTATGAACTTCGCGGATAACTTTGGCTTCGTCAAAGCCGTGAGTATCAATTATTTTTTCAAACAACTTGTATCCCAAGTGATACGGGTTAATCTGACCCAGATGAGGACGCACAACTTGGTTGTGTAATTTAATAAAAGGCAGATGTAAGTTATCAGGAAGATTGAGTTCGTTAATAATTTTATAATGAATTGTACAAGCCCACCCTTCATTCATGATTTTGGTTAATGCCTGTGGGACAAAATATTTAGAACTTTCTTCTACAATAAATAGAAGGTTGCGCTGCCATTCTTCTAAATGTTTACTGTGTTCGGCTATAAAATGTAAAAGATTGTACTCAGGCTCAAGTGGAACTTTGGTTAGGCTAGACTTATAGTTGGAATTTTTGCTCATTTTATCTTGTTCTCTTGCAATAATTTGCTCCCTTGTTTTGGGGATAATAGCACCCCACCGCGGAACTTGATATTTGATTGCATGCGCGGCATCTAATATCTGTTCTACTTGTTCAATCCCAATGGAGGGGTCTTCAATAAGAGTGCGGACATATTTGGCGCCGGACTTGAAACTACCAATAATATTATTAGGATCAGTATTAGCAAACATTCGGTTTTGTTTAAAAAAATCGGAGTGCCCTACACAGTGGGCCATTGTCAAGATATGTGTATGAAGAGCGTTTTCCCGCATCAAGTAGGCAATACTGGGATTCGAATTAATTATCATCTCATATGGCAACCCTGTTTGGCCCATGTTGTATAAAGTATGAGTTCTTTCGTACTCCTTCCCGTAGGACCAGTGTCGGTAGTGGGTGGGAAGTCCAACATAGGCCATGGCACCTAGCATTTCTTGATAATCAATGATTTCATAGTCAATAGGGTACCAGTCTAGTCCCAAATCTTCGGCAATACGACAAATTTTGTCATCCCACCGCATTAAATCTGCTTCTGTCCAGTCACTCATTGACTATTTTCCTCCAAACAGAGAGTGAAACGCTCTCCAAATATGTTTAGACTCCCCGATCATAACCCTCTTAAAGATATTATCACATAAAGGAGCGAGGCGACTCCACAAATTATCCGCCTCATCATTTTTCCATGCCGAGAAAGTACCCCAAGGTGTTCCATGGAAGACATCATCTGCATCCACTTCGTCTGCAAGGCCCTGATAGTGTTCATTTATCTCGCAATATCCAGTTAATTGGCTTACTTTTTTAATTTGTTTAAATAAATCGAGACACACGGCATTGTCGGAACTCCAGTTTTCACCATCTCCGCAATAAAAAGTATAAATATTCCAAGTATTTGGATGGAATTCCTTTTCAATTATGTCTAATTCCAGGTCTAAACAACTAGAAATAATGGTACCACCATTCGTTCCTACTTTGAAAAAGTCGTCTTCTGTAACACGGTCTGCTTCAGTCGAATGAGAAATGAAAACGACCTCTACCTTTTCGTATTTATGGTTCAAAAATTGATACAACAAGAAAAAGAAGCTACGAGCCAGGTATTTGCGCTCTTGTGACATGGAGCCCGACACGTCCATCAAAAAAAAGATGACAGCAGAGCTATTTTCCTTGATTTTTGGTTTTATAAAATGATATTTTAAGTCATCTTCGTGGAAAGGGAATCTTTCATCACTCTCCGGATCGTAGGTGCCGGCATTCTCTGCCATTTTTTGGCGGCGGATCTTTCTTTTGAGTGTTTCCTTCTTTGAAAGACGGGGGCGAATGCCCTTAAAACGATATCCTTTGCGTTTATAGGTTTCCTGAGAGACAAATCGAAAGCGTTTTTTCTCCAAATCGGGTAACTCTAGGTCATTAAAGAGATATTCGGCCAATTCTTCAAGAGAAATCTCTACGTCGTAATATTGATCTCCTTTTTCGTTTGTTCCTGCACCGCCTCCTTGTTGGTTTCCGCGTTCGGCGGCCTTCTGGCCAATTTTTTGGCCGCGCTTGAGATCATGGTGCCCTCCCGATCCTACGGTTTGGTTTTTGGTGTTGTCGCCATAAAGAAATCGATATTCTCGAATACCTTTAACGGGAATTCGGATTTTCTTCTTTCCATGCTGGCCAATTATTGATTCTTCAGCCACCACATCCTTGATAGATTCCTTAATAGCTTTTTCAATTTTCTTTTTATGGCGGCTGCGATCGGCAGCTGCCCGATCAACAATAGATTTATGTTTGCGGAAGACGCTCATATAGTAAATACCTTGACGGCATCAAAAAAAAATAACTTATTGAGGAAAAATGTAAATCTTCTTATGAAAGCGCGCTTATCGTCATGCAGTTCTATTTAGTGGGAGGTATTAAGATGTCGCAGTATACTTGGTTGTTAGACCCAGGACACGGGGGGCTTATTGATGGTGTTTATCAAACGGCCGGAAAGAGATCTCCCCATTTTGAAGACGGAAGTGTTCTCTATGAGGGGGTATTTAATCGAGATGTTGTTAAGCGCATAGTAACTCTATGTGAGGATGCGGCGATAGATGTTGTTAATTTAGTGGATACTGAAGAAGATCTATCTCTTCGGCACCGAGTTACAAAGGCTAACCTGCTTCATCGTGAGAACAAAAACAGCATTTATGTTTCAGTACATGCGAATGCTTTTGGGAAGGGTAAAGAGTTTAATAGTGCTAAAGGTATGTGCATTTTTCATTATTATGGTTCCTCCAAAGGAAAAAAATTAGCTGAAACATTGCGCCCCCACCTAGCGGCCCTGACTGGGTTCCGAGATCGAGGAGTTCGGGCGAATGATACGTGGGCTAATTTCTATGTGCTCCGAAAAACGCATATGCCGGCCGTATTGTCCGAAAATGGATTTATGACTAATTTGGAGGATGCATCTGCACTAATGACATGCGAGACGCGACAGCAAGTAGCATTAGCGCACTTTGCCTTGATTATGGAAATTGAACAAAATGGACTCTAAACAAAATAACAACGAAGATGTAAAATCAGTGCTGATCAGGCTTCATCAAAAAATTGACTCTTTGAAGGAAAAGGTTGAACAATTATGTGAGACCACAAGTCATTTGCATACTACGCCTGTGAAGGCGATCCTAAAGAGAAAAGAAAAAAGAAAGCAGGATTAATGGAGCTTATTTCAACTCATTTTGTTAAAACACAAGATGTTGGTTATCACGGGAATCTCTTTGGCGGGGTAATGCTAGCGTGGCTAGATGAGGCGGCTGCAGCCTACGCTGCCCAAGCAGCCGATACTCCCCGGATGGTGACCAAGCACATTGCAAGCTTAACCTTTGAGAGGCCGTGTAGGCCCGGTCAGATCATCAAGATATATGGAGAGGTAGACAAGGTTGGTAAAACCTCTCTCACGCTGAATATGGAGGCCAGAAGGCACTCTGTGTACAATGGAACACAACGATCGGTAGTAAAGACTCAAATGACTTTCGTTCGCATCGACGGGGACGGTGAAGCAATTCCTATTTCTGAAAAAGTTAGACAGAAATACCGAGATCCCAAAGACTTCACCTAGTTACAATAGGAGGGTTTTGTCATGAAAAGCCTATTGTTTTTTTCTTTTTTCATGTTATTCGCGGCTTGTTCGCCGGGGGGTGCCCCTATCGGTACAGACGACGATGATGACGTTGTTGAAGATATAGAGGATGTTCTTCCAATTTACGATCCAGGCGTGGATTGGAAAATATGTAGCTCGGCTGAAGGCGATCATCCATGCAATATCATCGCCGTCGATCATAACGGAGATGAGTTCGATCTATATGCCAATTATGGCTCACTAGTGGTTATCGATTTGTCCGCTATGTGGTGCGGACCCTGTAACAGTGCCGGCGCACACGCACAGGAGGTTCAAGACTTGTATGCCAGTGAGGGTCTGATTTATGTCACAGTACTTGTTGAAAACCGCCATGGCGTCCCTCCCTCCGAAGACGATATCCAGGAGTGGGCCACTGATTATGGTAATACTACTTCGCCAGTGATTCCAGGCAATCGAGGAATGCTGGTAAGTTCCGGAGGATCCTGGGATCTATCGGGGTGGCCTACCTTTTTCTACATTGATCGAGAAATGGTAATTCAAGATGTAGATAGGGGATATAGCAGTACTGAAGTTCTCTATTCAATTGAGTGGCTGTTAACGCTATAATATCACTATTTATAGTGTATGTCAAATTTTGTTTCGATTAAGTGGGATAGATTCATTGCCCAACAACACAATTTAAGTGAGATAACGCGGGCAGATAAGGAAGGCGTTAAGCTGCCATCGGGACAGGAGCAACTCTCTAAATATGTAGCGAATCCGCCAACCCATTATATACAGTTCTCCGATATCAATAAATTAGGTATTAACCCCTCTACAGCATTTAAGACACCGGTGGGAATTTATTCCTATCCTCTGAGCACCGACTTATTTATTCAATTTGTACAAGGAAAACTGCCCTTTGCCCAAGAGAGGCAATATGTAATTGTTTTTAAGCCAAAGAACATCTCTAAAATTATTATTAATATGAATGAGGCGCATGCGACAGATCATAATAAGTCGGGAGTAAGCTTAAAAGAATTCTGGCAGTACATGAAGCAACTATTAGACATGGACAGTGATTTTGCCAAACGCGTGCGTAAGGAAAGTAGCGAAGAGAGTGAAGCAAATCGGCGACGTAACCCTTATCTTATTAAACGATATGAAAAAGTGGGACTTACTCCTATTCCCAATGATATACGGCATGTCATTTTTAGTAATACGTTTTGGGATGCCCTAAATATGACCGCCAAAGATTCTCGTTACACCGCCGGATATCTGTGGCGCCTCACTCAGATTGCTTCGGACTACGATCCACACACATGGCGGACTACACTCGTTGATTTGGGTATTGAAGGATGGGCCGACCTCAATGAAGCGGGGGTGGTTCACGATGCAGAGCCCACTCAAGGTGTCTTTTTCTCGGCCGATTATATCAAAATGACCGAGATCTTGCGCAACCCCACCAAGGGTACTACCGTCAAAATACGAAATCTGTATCTGCCCATCTTTAAGGCCGCGAAGTCCCTTATTCCTGATGTATTGAAAGAAACGGGATTGGACAAACTTTTATCCGCCCAAGAAGTTGAAGCATCCATAAGCCCGGGGGCGAAGCAAGATCCCCAGGGCGGAGTGGGCGCTTATTTTTGGAGCAAACTGATGTCCACGTGGGGAGTTGCCGAGGCCGGGTCAATACCAGATGACGGCGTGCAGTTGATCAAGGATCTTCGGAACAACGAACCATGGGCAGAAGAAGAACTCAAAACCGCCCTTTTTGGGTATATTGCCCACAGATGGTTCCAGGACGGTAGTGTTTTTCTTCGCGTTTTATTTAAAGACCCGAATATGGAAAACAGAGAAAGAGATAAAAGCACAAAGCTAAAAAGAGCCGGCTGGGCGCTACGCGAGTTGATGCTCCCAAGAAGTTCGGCCGCAAGACCGATCGTGCGCACAGGGGGCGTGCGCGGGGAATTTCATTCTTCTACTACGGAGTTTTATAATTTCTCTAAGATTAAGACAGCATTAGGAGAGTGGATCGCGGACGCAGAAGAAGCAAAAAACAACCCTCCAGAGCCCGGAATGACTCAATTCTGGCAGGCTAAAAGATGGGGACGAGGCCTCGAATCAGGACCTTGGTATATTGGTGCTCCGACAGGGCGAAAGGTTGGTGATATGGGACGCAAACTCATTCAGATGTACGGAGGACAGAACTCCTTCTGGGGCGAGAGTGCAGAGGATTGGGCGTACGCTGAAGAAACAGGCGGGGAATCGAGGCCTGCGGAAGCAAATGAAACTCCTACTTGAAAACTGGCGCAAATATGTCCTTAAAGAGGCATATATCTTAGATGATGACTTCTTTGAGGCCTCTATCGAGCAATTATTCGAGAACCTCAAGGATTTTGGCGATAATACTTGGATATTCTTCGATACGGAGACCACAGGCTTCAAACCAGAGACCGCACAACTCACAGAAATCGCTGCGGTGGCTGCATACCCCAACAATTGGCAATTTGAGGAGGTTGAGGCCGAAAAAGGGCTCTTTTACGACAAAATTAAGCTAAATCCCGAAACTTTAGCCGGCTTTGAGGCTTCGGACGACCCAAAAGCCAAATATCCGCTTGAATTAACGCGATATGGGATGCCAAGTGACGAATATCGCCAAAAATACCCTGAAGGGATGCCTAACGAGGTCGATGTCATCAAAGAATTCCTCTCATACATCGAAAATCAGCCAAATCCGGTCCTGGTGGCCCAAAATGCCGAATTTGACATCAATTTCATCCAAACAAGGGCCGATTTTTACGATTTAGGCGCCAATTTAAGAAATTATCCCATCTTTGATACAATGATGTTGATAAAGCTGTGGCATAACTCACTGATTAAGACATTAGCCGACGAAGGAGATGAAAGGGCCCAATTTATCTTGCAAGCACTGACAATGACCGGCAAATTTGGCGATTATGTGACTTCTTCGATGGGTCCGGTGTCAAAAGCCTATGAAATCAGTACAGATGAGTGGCATAATGCCTTAGCGGACGTTAAAATGATGATGGAGATGACAAAAGTGATATTTATGGCCCTTCAGGAGGCTTCTGACGTCGATATTTCGAAATATCAAGGCAGAACGGCTTGGGGGCTTCGAAAAAAGCGACAAGGATATCATAGGAGCGACAAATGAAACTCCTACTTGAAAACTGGCGGAAGTATCTCACAGAAGATTGGCGCGATACATCGTGGGAAACTGACGATGAAAAAGTTACAATCGGAGATGTGGTTGATTATCTAGGAGATGAGACTGTTGATGTTAATGT
>Ga0209756_1003204_pt1 | contig 13441 bp, 17 predicted proteins | sample ETNvirenome_6_85_FD_184071 | JGI IMG/M metagenome (GOLD analysis project Ga0209756, IMG submission 184071) | Marine viral communities from the Pacific Ocean - ETNP_6_85 (SPAdes) (version 3) | ecosystem: Environmental > Aquatic > Marine > Oceanic | place: Pacific Ocean | collected 2013-06-19
TCAACCCGACAGAAACAGCTTCGCGGAGTCGCCCTACTTCTTCATTGAAATAAAGTTTAGCTTTGGCCGTGTCCTCCGGGGTTAATGTAAGTACGCACGTATTGATTAATACTTGTTGTTCTTCTAAAAGAGTGCTATATTCTGTATTATACTTCTTGGCGAAGGTCTTATAAGCGAGTTTGCCGATTGGTTCCATGGCTAGTTGCTGTTCGGCTTGTGGTTTAGCTGATAAAAAGCCAGCTACTTGTTCTTCTAAAATTACGCGTGATTTCGTTGGAATATCATCTGTTTGAAATATTTGTGCAATGCTAGCAAGATATTTGTAATTGGGAACAAAATTAGAGAAAATAGATGTTCCTAATACTTTATTAATACCCTTAATTAATGCAGATTGTTCTTCAAATAAAACTTTCTTGTCAAGTTTTTGATGTTCTTTTTTCACTTCATCAATTAATCTGCGGGCTGTAGTATATGGCATAGCGCGACAATCTTCTCTATAAAGCGTACGATATATATCTAATTCTTTACGAAGAATACTATTTTTGCAAAAATGCGTAGTTATAATATCTTTAATTTGTTTTTGTTTGTCAGTTTCAGCCCTTGAAACAGCTTCAGCCATTTCTCGTATTAAAGCTTCATACAAAAATGCTGGATTACGCTTCTTGTTGTGCTTCATTCTCATCAGATACTTTCTCCATGTCTTTGTTTTTTTCCATTTCATCTAAAGATTCGAATAGTCGCTTAACTTCGAAGCGATTCTTGCGTAATTTTAGTTCTTCGCGATCAAAATAATTAGTTGCCGTTTCTTGGAATATTCCACGACTTAAACCTCTAATTCCAGATTCTCCCGCAAATTTATTTCGTCTGGCTCGGCCTTTGCTTTCGTCGCTCCATTGACTCTTAGTAGAGCGTGTTCTTGCGCCAATACCTCTAGAGTCTGTTTTAGTTGGATGATATACTTTTCCTTTTGCGCCCGGTGTAGTATAACCCTCTTTACGACGACCCGGGGCGGCTAGTAATGTTTCATCTTCGCCGCCTATATCTTCACCACCTTCCGGACCACCTTCAATTGAACCTAAATCAAAATCATCTTCGTCCGAGGCTGGTATATCATCGAGGCCTAATCCTAGTTCGCCGCCGCCGCCGGCTCCGCCGCCCAAGCCCATAGCGTCAGATTCTTCTTGACCGATTGAATCAAGAGTTGTTTGGAATTTAGCATCAGAGAATAATTCTCTTTGGCATCGCTCAAATTCTTCGTCAGATACACCTAATAGATTTGCAGCAATCCATCGGCGGCTGAAGAAACCATCAGTTGCGGCTGCAGCTACATCAAATTTAGTTCGCCAATGTTCCAGTTCTTGTAACTCAGCAATTTTTGACGGGTTGTTTAATGATAAGGTGAATGATAATAAATCATCGCCTTTATAACCTAATACATATAAATGAATAATACCAATTTTTTCTAATTCTTCAATGCACACGCGCTGTAATCTTTGTACTGTGCGAGCAAAGCGAATATCTTTTTGTGCTAATGTAGTCTTATCTTCATCTGATCCCTCACCTCTAGAAAGATATGATTGTGGAACCTTAAGTGCTGAAAACAGCTTGTCTCGTAAATATTTAACATCATCAATATCTCCAGTATACGTCCCACCGGGAAGCGACTCGATTCTTGTGTGTCTATCTCCACGCACGGGAATAAAAAAGTCTTCATCAATACCCATCGGGTTGTGGCGAAGATCTACTTTACCCGTTGTGGAATCAACTAACTTGTTTCTTTTCATCGATGAAATAACATGTTGCATGTGTTGATCAACGTCTTCAGCATTGATGTTACCAACATCAACATAAAATACTCTGCGCTCGGGCGCGCGGACGATACGATAAGCCATCATCGAATCTTCTAATAATGTTAACTGTCGCCAAATTCTACGAGCAGGTTCTAAAATAGATGTACCATATGGCGCATATTTATCATTACCAAGAATTCTGAAATGTGATATTTGCCAATTTTCAAGAGTTAACCCTCCAGAGTTCCATTGGAATTGAATATAGTTTGGGTTACTTTTGTCTTCGCCTTCGATTCTTTCGATTTCACCACCGGGGAGGCCGATTGCATTAATAATACCCATTGAATCATCAATATCTAAATACAAAAAGAAATCGCCATATTTACACGTTGTTCGACACCAACCAAACATGTTGGAATTAACATTCATTACGTTGTGATATAAATTTTGTAAGACATGTTTAATCTCTTCGTTATCGCAATGAATCGTAAGCATTTGTCTTAAATCGTTTGAGGTCGTCATTTCATCAGCATAAATATCTAATGATGAATTAATCTCCGGAGTATATTCCATCTGATCAAAGTCCATATAACGTTGTACACGGCCATGGGTGGACATAATATTAGCTGCTAAATTATCAAATGGATTATATTCTAATCTTTTGAAATTTTGTCCACCAACATCTTTAAAGCGTGAGCCATATTTATCTAATCGGCGTCTCTTTAAACGACGTGTCGTTTGTGAGCGATAATTGATTAAGGGGCCGGAAAATAGCCTCGTTAACTGCTGAAATAATTTAGACCCGGGATTTCTCGGATTGTTCTTTTGCTTTGCCACTTATATTCCTCTTTTTATATTTTGCCGTATGCCGTTGTGTTCGTTACCTTACAGAATTTCCAGTTGAATCTTTTATACTGTCAGACGTACCGGGGGTCCACGACTTATCTCTAATTAAAATCCGGTTATTTTTCCATATTAAATATTTTTTGTGACCAACCTTTCGATAATGATCCCATGTCTTTTGTGAAAAAAATGAACAGAATGCTTTTTTCCATTCAGGTGGCCCTGTTTGTTGAAATATTTTACATAAATCTGCAAATTTTACATCAGTTATTTCAACTTCATTTATCCCTTTATCTAAAAATCGTAGGATGTCACGGTGTGCCTCGTTAAATGACACGTAGGACAAATCGTCGCGAGGGTTCGTGGGAGAAATAGGCTCATTATGGTCGGTGGGGTTTGATCGCCCACTCGGCTGTTTATTTATTGCTTTATCGTATTTGCCCCAGTCGCCTGCGTCTTGTGCATCGAAGAAGTCTTTAAGACTTTCTCTGATTAGTTGTTTAAGATGTGATATTGTAATGTTCATGTTTACCCCTTGTAAAGCCAGTTAAATTTAGTGTGGTCGCCGCCTGCTTGGCGTTGTTCATCTAATTGTTTCGCGGCATGTTCACGTTTCATCATCCCGGGAATTGTAGTATCAATTGTAGTTGTTGAACGAACAATTGACTTCAAAAATGCTACCTTATAATCGTTCTCTCGCTGCGAATGTTCGAACACTGTAGAACGAACCCAGCACGCAATTGCTGCCGGAATAACCAAATCGTCGTTGTAGCCTTTCTGTGCTTGTGGACGGCCATTATGCCAAATAAAGGTTGTAACTTCGTGATACATACGCTTAGATTTGAAGCTAATTTTCTTGTTTCTAACGAATTCTTCCAGTTTCGCAATAACAATTGGTCTAGAAGAAAAAGACATTGCAAATCCGATGTGACAATTAGATTTATACTCTGCCACGCTCGGGGTTACGTATTCGTGGTCGCCCTTTGTCTCATAATATATATTTGGATAATCCATTTCTTTTAGTTTTCCAAGCGCGTATTCGCCCTTATTGTTTTCTACAACAATCATCGCGTCGTTATATTCACGACCGGCGCCATACATTATTGTAGCATAAATATCGGATGTAATTTTACCTTTATATTCTGCAACCTGAACCATGGTGGATACTTTAAATATATGAAAACCAGAATAATCTTCACCATCGCCCCGGGCTACATCGGCTACTAATAAATAATCTTCACCTTCTTGAGGTTGCTCCCATATCCAATAATTTCTGTCCATTCCCGTTTCATAGATCGGATCTTGTGTACAGGATTCAATCATATCAATATCTGCTGGACTAATAACAGTATCACCAGAAGCATTGAAATTACACAGCAATTCTTGCGCGATTTGTGTATGACTGAGGTTTCTTGTTTCGTGTTCAAACCATTCTTGATCTCGCTCGGGATGTACATCCCACATCAACTTCACCGGGTGGAAATCATTTTTGCCTTCATCTGCACCTTTATATGTTTCGTGGAAAAACCCACCAACACCATTGGGGGTCGAAATTACAAGGCAGCGGCCGCCGGTTGATAATGTACTATATAAACTAGTCCACTTATCAGTTAAACCTTCAATATGTGCAGCTTCATCAAGTACTAAAAGCGATAAAGCTTCGGAGCGGCCTGCGTCTGAACTAGTCGATACAGCTTTTACTGTAGAACCATTGTCAAACTGTAATTCCCACATGTTATCTTTCTCTAATTCAACGAGTGATTGCATCCATTTAGGAAGATTCTTATAAATAATCTTAACTTTTTTTAATAGGTTTCCAGCAGTGCTACGTTTGGTTGCCATAATCAAAACATTCTTTTCACGGAAAAAGATTAATAGCCAACAAATATATACTGCGGTAAGTGTAGAAATACCTAACTGTCGAGCTTTTAAAACAATCGTAAATCTGTGATCGTTAAAATCTTCCAGTAAGTCTTTTTGAAAATCGAAAGTCTTGAAAGGAATCAAGCCTTTTTTGGGGTGAGAAATCTTAGCATAATTATTGGTAAAATAGTCTGGATTTTTACCACATTCTCTGATTTCCTTGAGAATTTGCTTTTTAGTTAATTTATAGGCCATATCGTAGTAATTAGTATACTACATGGCATTAATTAACTTAATTATTAAGCAGCGTTCCGACAGGAACTTGTGCTATAATATATTCCTCTCGATTGTGTTCGCCAACAAGACCAGAATTATCGATTGCGGTTTGAGCTTGGGCTTGATCAGAAAAAACACCAAGAATTGTTGGGCCACCACCAGCTAGATAACCCGGGCGTTCACTGTTAGCAAAATATACCACATATACAATAGAACGACCTAATTCTTCTTTAATAATTTGTCTTAACTATTTGGTAGTTATAATCATTTATGCTTCCTTGCGAGTTACGTTCTCTGGCTTTTTGGCTCCAGTATACTTATCTTTACCAATCTCAAGAAATTTCTTAATGCTAGCATCTAACAAATCATCCGGTGTGCCTTGACCTAAATTTTCTACTTCTTTAATAGAACCAATATTATAAACCTTCTGCGCCATGACGAATGTACGAATTCTAGATAAAGCTTGTACATGAATGTTTGCATCACCTTCCGGTGTTAAGTTAACTGAACTGCCTACAATTGATTTATATTCTTTCTTAAGAAAAGACGTAATTTGACTAAAATAATCTTCTACCTCGTCAACATATTTTCCATTATTAATGTCTTTACGAGTCATTTCGCCCTGATAAGATACAATAAGTTTAGTTCCGGAAAACTTTACACCAAAACCATCCATAATTCTTTTATCTATTAACGGGTCGCCGTCTTCTCTGCGCAGACCGGTTTTTTTACCAACACCATCGGCAGTAAACCGTTCATCATGAGAACCATCGTATACGTTTGCTGCAGCTTGTGCCAATCCTTGTACTATTTCTACTGTTGTAGCCAATTTAAGTCTCCTTAATATTAATTCGTTTCAACACTTCTTCTTTGATAATGTCTTTAAATCGATCATATTCTTCTACATACACGTCAGCTAATTCTGGTTCGTATGCTGTTGAAGCATGGCCACCGGGTGTGTCTCGGGTGTGTCTCCAGCTCCATAATATACTAACGTTTTAAGCGATGACGAAATGTCAGATAGAAGCTTTAGAATATGTTGTCTATGAGCTTCGGTTTGTTCGGTACTAAATTTACCAGTTTGATCTTCCATTATCTATCCTCTAAATGTTCCACATAACATCTGAAACAACAGTCATATTTGGCGAAATATATTTCATCCCTCGCGACCAGTGTATATCGATTGCAACGCGGGCACTCGTTCTTGTGTGTCCTATTAATTAGTTTCTCGCTAATTAATATGCCATTTTGCTCGACTTCACCGACATGTTTAGTTTTTTGTTTTTTTTCTCTTTCTTTTAATTGTTTTAAATATTCTTTTTCTTGTTCGGGCGTCCATAAACTTTTTGGGTTTACTATAGTCTCAGGGCCGTATTTTTCTGCTATAGCCTTTTCAACTCCAGCAATCATACCGGGTAGTTTAGGTTTCGACATAATCTTCCGGCCTCGTTAATGAATTGGGATATCGATAATCTGCATAATATAACCATAATTCTGCTACTCGATCAATTAATTGTCGTACGTCGGCAAGGTCATGACCGAAATTCAATGCGGTATGAAATTGATCATTGAGAAAATCTTCCAATATATTAATGAATGGCATTTTTTGCATTTTAGCTCGTTTATATAAACCAACAACGTGTGCTTTTGTTTCAGCTTCTGACGTGTAATATTCTCTAGCATTATCTAAATCGTGCCAAACATATCCGTCCTCTGCTGTAACTTTAGAAGCTAAATCATTTAAAAGTTCTTCTGGTTGCATCGCATGTTCCAGTTCATGTCGTACAGCAGATTTAATTTCAGAATTAATAAAATTGAAATCATAATGCTGTGGAAGATCTAAATGTAAATCGATTCTTCCAGTTTTATATCTTTTTCCCGGTTCATAATTATATGAAGCATATACAGATGGGTATGTTTCTGTAGGTAAATATTGCACTACGCCGTGAAAATCATTAATGAAATTTAATTCTATAAATTCATCTTCGATAGTGTGCCAAATAGAAAAACGCATTTCTTGCATGTGTTGTAAATCATGCATAAATTCATCATCAGACAAAATATCTATAAATTTTCTTGCAACAAGAGAACTTAGTCTTTCTAAAGTTTTACCAAATCCTGCCATTATTAGTGTAACCTCACGCCCGTTGGATTAAAAGGTATTATTAATGCACCTTCAGTAGTTGAAAGACTTGGAGCTTCTGGTGATTGTGAATTAGTATTACTAGAAGATATTTCTTTTACCAAGAAAAACATACCGATAGTAATAAGAATACCGGCTGCCGCGCCTCCAGCGGCCCACCATGCAGAATAATCATTCGATTCTTCTAATACCAAATCTTGAAGGCGAATGATTTCTTGATCTTTTAAATCTAAAAGTAATTGGTTAGTTGTGGTCATACTATCAATAGACACATTTAATAAGGCAATTTCTTTTCTGAATCTGGCGGCTTGTTTGTCTAATTGAAAACTTAAACGTAATTCATATTCACTAGCTGAATATTTTTCTTCTACCAAAATCTTGGCTGCGGCGGGCATGTTAAGCAACACACCATCATAAGGCGCGGGATCATCTTTTTTAATGCCTTGAATTTGTGGCGGGATTGTTTGTGCTAGTGCTGTCGAGCACAAAAAACATAATATTGTCAATATACATATAATTTTTTTCATTTAAATACCAAATTTTTCTCTTAGTTTCTTTGCCATCAACTCAGGATTACCATCTGTCTCTTCAATAATTCTTTTAAGTTCTTTACGTTTTTTGGTGTTTAATTCTTTTTCTGCAGCGGTGTGGCGATCCTCAATATTTTTAAGAGTTTCTTCATATTTTGTATTAATACGTGCTTCTTTTTCTAATCGCTCTTTTTCAGCCTTTTCCAATATTGCTTTTTCTTTTTCATGACTTTCACGACTTATTTTTAGAAGTTTTTGTGCAGCAGAAGGATTTTGAGTATATAATAATACACCTAAAGCAATAATAGCAATAACTGGAAAGTACCAATAATTTTTAAGCCATGACCATGCCTTAAATAATATAAGCATGTTATACCTTGGCGCTGATTTTATTTAATTGTTTTAACGCTTTTTTATATTCAGCTAATTTTCCTTTAGCTAAAAATTCTGAGCATTCAACCAATTTAGAAAAGGCTTCGTCGGCGTCGGTCTTTTCAACCAATTTGACGTTAACAATTTCTTCTTTAATAAGTTGTTTTAGTTTTGATTTTGCAATTTGCATTCAGTTACTCCTTTCGTTTTCTTGTCGTTCTTTTGCGGGATTGTTTCTTAAAGCCTTTAGGGCGATACGAGCGAGAACCCCATATATCAGTAGAAACTTCAACTTCATATCCGCTACCTTTAAATAACTCGCCCAGCACTTCAAACTCGGGACTGATATCATATAACCATTCAAACATGGCTTCTGGATAATCTAAAAACTTTTTTCTTGTTTAATAATTTGTTTTAAAGTACTTAAGACAATTCTCATTAATCATTATCTCCATGTTTCCATTGGGTAGCGATATCAGAAAGGCCTTGAATACCCACATACATCAAAGAAATTGCTACCCAGTCTTCAGATGTTATTCCCAATTCTGTATACATTAATGCAGTGGCGGTTAACCAAACCATTAATTTTCTAGAAATTAGTTTCTCTAGAATTCTGTCCATTATTCCCTTTCTCATTATATTTCCTCGGTTTCAATATATCCTTGTGCTACAAAATGATGTTCGTTTAAGCCGGTGAAATCATCATTTAAATAAACCACCAACCAACCTTATTGGTTGACCAGATTTTGCAAACGTCCATCGTACAGAAACATAAGCTGTTGGGGCCGCGCCATACTCTTGGTGAGCCACATCATAACAGTATCTGGCCCATTGAGAATTAGTTTTTATTGCAGTATCGTTTGTAAAATCTGTAATAACGCCACCACGATCTTCCCATTTAACCGACACCCACCGAACCTGACCAATTTTCTGGCAGGTTATTACTACTCTTAATAGTTGTTAACCCAGCGACAATATCGACTGTTGTGGTTGTATCTGTTGCTGACGCAATAAAAATAGAAGCAACACGCCAATCGGCTTCATATGATTCCCCGTTGGCTAATACAAAATAATTATTTTCTGTGTTGATTCCTCTAGCTGAAAACCCAACATGAATATCTAATGAAGCAGTACTAGTATTAAGTACTTTTACAAATTTAGTAACATTTGGAAATTCAATTTCAATCGGTGTAGTATTGGGTATTTCAATTGAAGCAGTAAGAAAAGGAATAGCACTCATTTGGTAACTTCCAACTGAGCCTAGGCCGGGTGCGTAATTATGGTCTGGCATTCAATTCTCCTTAGTTAATTATACTATATAATTAGTAAGGAATTCAATGATTATACATTCACATATGCATAACCATTCTTTTTTTCAATTACAATTTGTTGATCTGCACAATCTTTAAGTGACTCTAAATGCGAAATCAATAAAATAGTACTAAAATGTGATTTAACTAAATCTAATAATCTTACAAAACCGTCCATATTATCCATATCAAGAGAGGTACCGGGTTCATCCAAAATAAATACATCAGATTTAGGAAGACTAGAAACTGTTAATAAGGCCAAACGAATAGCCATAGCTGAAATTGTTTTCTCTGCTCCGGAACCCATTTCCAAAGGGCGAGGTTCGTGTTTAGGATGTTTAATATACATTTTTAAATGTTTACCTTCGTTCTCAAAAAACATTTCGAAATCTACCACATTAGTTAAAATTTTAGCAATTTCGTCATTAATAATCGGTAAACGTTTTTTAATGATATTATATGATATGCCACTACTGTGCATACATTTTTGATATAAATCATAAACAGCATAATCTTTTTCTAACTTGCTCTTTCGTTCTTTCACATCCTTTAGTGAAATAATTTGAGCTTCTAATGAGCCTCCTTGTTTTACTAGTGTCATTAGTGTTATTTGACAACGACCGATTTCATTTGTTTTTTCACCCGCTTCCGCTTGTGTTGCGAAATGTTCACGGACCAATCGATCTTTATTATCAATTTTTTCTTTATTAGCGTAATACGTATCTTTTTGTTTTTCTAACCGTTCAAGATCGGCTTCTAATTTGCTAGTATTACTATCGATCGTGTGTGATTTAAGCTTGGCTTCTAGAATTGTTTTTGCAATTGCATTCTTCTTATTTACAACTTTCTCATATTTTGCTATTAATAATTTAAGTTGTTCTTGTCTATCTTTGTCAATATGTGGTTGAATGTCATCAATGTTTGTTTGCATCCCAACTAATTGTCTAGTATTAATAGCTAAATCATCTAAAGCCGTATATGCATGTGTTTTAAAAGAACATTCTTTATAAGAATCGCCACAAGGCACGGTTTCTAAAATTTTAGTTTGTGCAGTTAAGCGTTTCTTTGTTTCTTCTAATTTTGCAATACCGCTCAATACAGCGTCCAGCATATGATCGTAATTTTCTAATTCAAGCAGTTTAGTGTTGTATACATTGATATCAAACGCTTTCAAAAACACAAGTATTTCTTTTTCAGTTTCTAAAGAATCGTTTAAATATTCTGTTGCAGTTATACCAGATTCGACTGATGTGGCCCACTCTTCTGTTTTGGTTTTAAGTTCGTGTTGTACTTTTTCGATATCAATTAATTCTGTTGGAATTTCATCTATCTCACTTTGTCGTATAATTAATTCTGAGTTTAAGGCTTCTAATTCTTCTGTGAGAATACCACATACCTTTTCTTGTTCTCGGACATGTGATTTATTAATCAACAAAAGTCTTGTTAACTCTTTGATTTCATTATTGAAATCTTGTTCATCCATTAATTTAAGAGCACCTTTAATGTTCGCACTTTCATCTTTTACAATACGAAACTTCTTTTCAAAAAGCTCTAAATCTAAAAATTTAGCTAACAATTCTTTACGGCGCGTCGAGCCCTCGCTTACAAATTGCAACGCGCCCAGTTGGCTAGCCATCGACGTAAGAAGAAAATCTTCTAACATACCAAATTGTTTACGAATATTCTTATCTGTATCGTTACGGGTCAACCCGTTTAACGACGTTGTTTCTTTTGTAGCTAAATCAATTACTTCAAAATTTACATCTGTTTTAGCTTCTAAAGTCTCTTCTCCCTTAAGCTTCTTGGTGTATTTTTCAGATGTTCTAGTAACGGTGTATTCTTTATGGCCGATGCGAATTATTACACGGCCAGTACAATCTTCTTTATTTTGGTTAATTATGTTGAGATTTTTTCTTTCATTTTTTGATGTGCTGTTAAATAATGTGTATAATATACCATCGATTATACTAGATTTTCCCGTATAATTTTTTCCAAAAATTCCAAGTATTCCATTCAAATTAGTAAAATCGATTTTATTGCCCTCACCATAGTTGAATAAATTATTCCACTCAAAGCTTTGCAACGACCAGTTAATGTTTCTAGCAACACTCTCCGTTTGTTCAACTTCTGCATTTATTTTTTTGTTAAGAGCTATTACCTCTTCTAAGGTTTCTTCATCAATTATATAATCATTTAAATATTCTGTAATCAATGTTTCTTGTACAGCAATATCGCGGAGATTCACGCCGGTTAATGTTTCGAAATCTTGATCAAGATCTGTATCTTTTGAAATTACTTTACTTAAAAAAGTAATACTCTCTGGCTTAAATCGGTGTTTAGCAACATCGATTGTTTTTCTTAATTTATCTAAACTAAGTGGGTAATGTGAAACTAGACGTAGCCGTGCGGTCGATGGGACAGAGGCATTTCGTGGTAAGTTGCCTTTTTTGGTTAGAATAACTGAGACAAAAGGCTTGGGGTTTAATAAAGAAACATGTTTAACGTTAAAAATATCCTTGTCTTGGATATCCCAAACTAAAAAACCTTTATCGTCTGTTTCTCCGTGATTTTGTTGAACAGTCGAGCCGGCATAACGCACTCGTCCATCGGCATCCATTATTTGATTAGTTTTATGAATATCGCCTAATAAAGCATAATCAAAAGATTTAAAAATCGCTAATTCATCTTCGCCGTTATCCATAACCCAGCCTAAATCTGTAGAACAGCCAGAGATAGAGCCGTGATATAAAGCTATATTAATCATATTTTGGTCAGAAGGTGGGATCCAATTATCACGATCAAATACAGAAAGCACGTTAAATGTTATTTTTTCATTAAATTTAAACTCACCAGAGTCTTTCAACAAATGTATGTTAGGGTGTTCTAAGGCATTAACTATTGGTGTAATCGCGTCCTGTCTAGAAGAGTTTTTAAGGTTTCCATCATGGTTACCCAAACATATTATTAATGGTGCGATATCAGCTAAATTTGATAAAAATTCAGAACATAATTGTACAAATTCTGGCGAAATTTGAGTTTTTGTATGTGCAATATCGCCACAATGTACGATACAAACTGGTTTTATCTTTGTTAATTTTTCGTAAAGTTGTTCAAAAACTTTACGATATTCATAATGAAATTTAAGATTTCTTATATGAGTGTCACTTATGTGTACAATTCGCATTCAATTAAGACATCCTTATCCGGCTGTGCATGATGGTGGGGCGATCGGCGCGCGGTTGATATCATTATCAACTTCAAAATCTTTTTCAAAAATACCATGGTCGCTACGTTGTAAACTTTTACGCTTTTCTGACGCCAACTGCTTTGCTAACGTACGAAGTGTCTCCGCTGGGCTATTCTTTTCGGAAAATCGATCCCGGGGAATTAAAGAATATTGTTCCGAATGCAACGTTCGCGTTTGCATGTTACGAATTCGATCGACGGCCGCTTTAATTTCGTGGCCATAAAGCTCAACGCTAAGCACAGCTTCTTTAAGATGCGCAAATGTAAAGTTTTCCGTCATTTCAGCCAGTTGATGACGTTCCACGCTAGTTAATTCTTCACTCTTAGCTTCGATATATTGCAAACGATGGGCCAAGCTTGGAAATCCAACAAATTCAATTCGATCAAAGCGTGACGGACGGTTTAGAAAACGCGGAGGAATGTTTTCCGGGTAATTTGTAGTTGCAATAACTACAGTATTTTTAAGTGGAACCAATCCATCAAGAAGCTGTAGAACCTCATGTTCGTTATAATCAACAATATTATCGAAGTCTTCCATAATAAACATCTTACGACGTTCCGGCTCAATTGCATTAATAAGCGGCATTGCAGCCGGGAGAGAACCGTCAAAATCAAATACTAGTCCACCATCAGCAATAAATGAAGATAGCAAAATATCTAGAATGCAACTCTTTCCGGAACCCGGAGGGCCCCAAAGAAGAAATCCACGCTTATGACTTTCCGAACGTGATTCATATTTGTCTTTGAGTGTCCAAAATTTAGTGAACTCGTTCTTTAAAAGAGAAACAGACGAATCCTCAAAATGAATTAAATCTGATGATTCGTAATCGGGAATCAAATCAATATGAAGATTACCACCGTTGTCAAACCATGTTGTATAATATCCCGCAGGAAGGCTTCCCACTGTATTGCCAACAGGAACAAAACCACCAGCACCATCTGTTGCAAATTGTTTAATCATTGTGTGTTCCTTAGTTCTTTGACTACTTGACTATAATACCACACCTAGGTCTAGGTGTCAAGGGTTTTCTTTACGAATATTTTAATAGAAGTCTGGTCAAAACACGT
>Ga0209756_1003209_pt1 | contig 13431 bp, 13 predicted proteins | sample ETNvirenome_6_85_FD_184071 | JGI IMG/M metagenome (GOLD analysis project Ga0209756, IMG submission 184071) | Marine viral communities from the Pacific Ocean - ETNP_6_85 (SPAdes) (version 3) | ecosystem: Environmental > Aquatic > Marine > Oceanic | place: Pacific Ocean | collected 2013-06-19
CTGGGGCTTGCAAATACTAGATCTCGACTACGAATGATGATGTTGTATCAGTTAGCTTCAACCTCAAACGGTCTTGTTGTCGGTACCGGTAACAAAGTAGAAGATTTTGGTATTGGGTTCTTTACAAAATATGGGGATGGTGGGGTTGATATATCACCAATTGCAGACCTTTATAAAACAGAGGTAAGACAGATGGCTTCTTCCCTTGGGATCCTGCAATCAATCATTGACGCTGCTCCTACCGACGGACTATGGGATGATGGGCGTACAGACGAAGACCAGATAGGCGCTACATATGAAGAGCTCGAGTGGGCAATGGAATATGCCGAAGGTGATCCATTAGATGATCGTAAAAAAGAGGTCTTAGAGATTTATAGGGGTTTCCATACCGCAAATAAGCATAAGATGGTTGCAATTCCCATCTTCAAGGGATCTTAATGACTATGTGGAAAAAAGAGGGATCGGTAAAGAAATATTGGGATGATAGACCCTGTAACATTCGTCACTCAAGCAGCGAGTTTGGGACCAAGCAATACTTCGATGAAGTAGAGGCGAAGAGATATTTTGTTGAGTCGCATAATCCTGAATTTGCCGAATTTGCACGATGGAAAGATAAAGACGTTTTAGAGATCGGTTGCGGAATAGGGACTGATACAATAAACTTTGCAAGAGCAGGAGCAAGAGTAACAGCAATCGATGTTTCTAAAAAGTCGATTAATATTGCAAAGAAGAGAGCAGAAGTATTTGGACTATCAAACCAGATTGAGTTTATAGAAATGTCTGCAGAAGACATGTCAGAGCTCATACGTGTAGGTGCAAAATTTGATTTTATATACTCTTTTGGTGTTATTCATCATACGCCCAATCCCCAACGAGTTTTTAATCAACTTCCAGACTTAATGAAGCCAGATGCAAAGTGCAGATTTATGCTGTACTACCGTTATTCATGGAAGGTTTTCCGAATCTTGGCAACCTACGGCAGACTTAAATTCTGGAAAGTTGATGAAATCGTAGCAGATCATTCAGAGGCACAATTTGGGTGTCCGATTACATTCACATACACTAAAAAGTCTGCAAAAAGGTCTCTTAATGAAGCAGGTTTATCTGTTAAGAGATCGTGGATTAACCATATTTTTCCTTGGCGAATTGATAAATACAAGAACCACAAATATGAAAAGACCTGGTTTTGGAAACTTATACCAGACATTATTTTTAATAAGGTGAAAAGAATTATTGGTTGGCACTTGTTAATAGAAGCACAGCTCACAGATGATAAATGTTAATGGACACTCAGGTTGCTCTCTAGAAATATCTCAAAAAAGATATAAGACTGTGCTGCGTAAATCGTCCCCAACCCAGAAGTATTCCGCCCGACTTAAGCTTCAAGCTTTAAAACAAAGATCGTTTATTCCCACCCACTGTATTCTTTCTCCCAATATTTCTGATGAAGGATATTCGGGTGACAATTATTGGTTCGAGATGGATTATATTCATGGGTATGACTTTATTTCATTTGTGGAAAGAGCCGGTCCACGCGAGCTTGAGCATTTTTGGGAAGTATTAAGAGCATTTCTTTTAAGAGAAATATCTCAAAGTGAAGTGGTCCCCTATCCTCGCGCTGCTTTTATTACGAAAGTAGATCAGGTGTCTTCTATGATAACAACTCGTCATAAGACAATAGAAAGAGCTATTTCTTACATAAGAGACTTTGATAGTTCATCCCCATTTTTATCTGGAACTTGTCATGGCGATCTTACATTTTCCAATATGGTGATTAGCAAAGACGTCTCTAAAATTTACTTTATTGATTTTTTAGACAATTTTTACGATACTCCTATCCAGGATATTGTGAAAATTAGACAAGATACGTTACATGGTTGGACATTACGAAAATACACTAGACAATTTGACTTTGTAAAAACTGATATAGTCTTTAAGTTTTTAGATAGAAAATTAATTTCTTTTATTCGAGAAAGTTCAATCCTTACAGAGTTCTATAAACCAATGCAGCTTTTAAGTTTGCTGCGGATTCTTGTGTACACTACTGACACAGACACATACAATTATTTAATAAAATGCTTGGAGTATGAATTAGCAAATGAATTTGATATTACCAATAGCGGGTGAATCTTCAAGGTTTCCGAATATGCGGCCCAAATGGATGTTAACACACCCATCTGGAAAAATGATGCTTTTAGAATCTATCTCTGGGCTTAACGTAGAAGACTTCAAAAAAGTCTATATTGTTGCATTAAGAAGTCACGAAGAGAAGTATAAGTTTTCGTCTGGTCTTGAGAAGGCATTCTATGAGATATATCCAGATAGCTCATTGGAGCTTATTCTATTGGAGAATGCAACCAAGTCTCAACCAGAAACAGTATTTAATGCGATTAATATTGGTAATATCCACGGACCAATATGCATAAAAGATTGTGATAACTTCTTTAAGATAACTGCGAAGCCTGTAAATTTTATTTCATTTTGTAATCTAGAAGAAAATGAAGATATTAATGCTGCAAATAAAAGCTACATTGAGATTAATGAACATGGTCTAATAACGAATATTGTTGAAAAGAAAATAATAAGTCCATATTTTTGCACAGGGGCTTATGGTTTTGCAGACTCAAAAACATACTTGAAATACTACGGAAAATGTAGCGAGATTGATAGCCTGTATATTTCTCATATTATGTATTCGATGCTTTTAGATTCCAGCGCTATTATGCACATAGAGTCTAAAGGATATAAGGATTGGGGAACAATAGAAGATTGGCAACGCTACATTCGGTCTTATAAAACTCTGCTTGTTGATATTGACGGTGTTCTTGTAGAGAATAGTTCAAAATATTTTTCTCCAATCTGGGGTGAATCTAGTGGAATTCAAGAAAATATTGAAAGAATAAATGAGCTATACGATTCAGGACGATGTCAGATTATTCTTACAACAGCTCGTACAGAAGGCTTCCGTCAACAAACGATTGATCAGCTCGAGCGAACCGGCGTTAAGTATCACAAGCTTGTTCTTGGACTTATGCACGCACAGAGGATTTTGATAAATGATTTTTCGATGACGAATCCCTTTCCGTCATGCTCTGCTGTTAATATTGAAAGAAACTCGAAGAACCTTAACAAGGTCATATAAGAAAGTTATGAAGATTTTAGTGACAGGCGGAACAGGAATGGTTGGTTCTGCATTTAGACATATCGAAAGTAATCATGAAATTGTTTGTGTCGGCTCAAGTGATTATAATCTTACTAGTGAACAAGAGACTCGCTGGATGATTAAAGACATAGAGCCAGATGCAATAATTCATTTAGCAGCTAGGGTTGGTGGCGTAAAAGGTAATACCGATTATGTTGCTGATTTCTATTCAGAAAATATTCAGATTAACACAAATCTTCTAAGCACAGCCCATGAAATGAAAGTGAAAAAAGTCGTTTCACTTTTATCAACATGCATCTATCCAGATTCAGTTACATATCCATTGACTGAAGATCAAATTCATAATGGTGAACCACACCCCAGCAATTTTGGTTACGCGTATGCAAAGCGTATGCTAGATGTACAGTCAAGAGCACTTCGTCAGCAGCATGGATGTAACTTCATTTGTGCTGTACCAAACAACCTGTATGGTCCTCATGATAACTTTCATTTAGAGAATGGTCACGTGATTCCTGCAGTTATAAGAAAAATCTGGGAAGCGAAAATGACGGGAATTACCCCTGTGTTCTGGTCGGATGGTTCACCGTTAAGAGAGTTTACTTTCGCACCAGACATTGCCGAGATCTTGATATTTCTTCTTGAGAGATATAACTCGCCAGCTCCGATTAACGTGGGAATGACAAATGAGCGAAGTATTCGTTCGGTGGTAGATTTAGTTTGTAAACAGTTTCAGTATGATAACAAGAAGATCACATGGGATCTTTCAAAACCAGCCGGACAGTTTAGAAAGCCCAGCAGCAATCAGAAGTTCATGAAAGCAGGCTGGAGTGTTAGTCACTATACAAGTTTTGAAGCTGGTATAAAGACAACGTGCGACTGGTTTATTGAGAATTATCCCATGGTTCGAGGCATCGAGAAATTTCGATGAAAGTCCTTGTAACAGGTGGGTGCGGCTTTATTGGTTCACATTTGGTTGATAGACTAGTCGAAGACGGCCATCAAGTAACTGTAATTGATGACCTCTCCTCTGGTAAAAAGCTGTATAGCAATCATGGTGCAAAATATATCTATTCAGACTTCAAGGCTATATTGAGGAACCATATTGATCAATCAAGACAATCATTGGAGAAGCATTCGATGATATTTGATGTTATATTTCACTTAGCTGCCTGTGCCAGAATTCAGCCCTCATTTGATAACCCTTATTATACTTGCGAAAATAATGCATTTGGAACGATGCTTGTTGCTGAATTTGCTAGAAATCAGAAAGCAAAAGTTATATATTCTGGATCTTCTTCTTGCTATGCAGGAGTATATAACACTCCCTATGGTTTCGCAAAATGGCAGGGCGAAGAGGTATTAAAGATGTATTCAGCGGTCTACACTGCTTCAACGGCAATTGTTAGATTTTTTAATGTTTATGGTCCACGAAATCCCTTGATTGGTGAGTTCACTCCTGTGGTTGCCAAGTTTGAGGTACAAGCACTTAAGCAGGATCCTCTAACAATTGTTGGTGATGGAAACCAACGTCGTGATTTTACGCATGTTTTTGATATTTGTTCGGGCCTAATTGCAATATCAAGGGGCGACTGGAGGGGCGAGATCTTTAATCTGGGCTCCGGAACGAATTACTCAATAAATGAATTAGCGGCAATGTTTGGTGGTGATGTAGAGTATGTGGCTCCACGAAGAGGGGAGGCAGCAACAACATTGGCAGATATTAAAACGACAACTGAGCTAACGGGTTGGGTTCCAACGCATGACCTTCCTACGTACATAAAAACTATAATTGGAGGAAACAGTCCATGAAATTAGGAATAGTTGGTCAAGGCTTTGTAGGATCTGCAATTTACAAAGGCTTAAAATGTTTTTATGAAACATTCACCTATGATTTAGACTCAGAGAAGTGTAATAATACTCATCAAGAAGTGTGTCGTATGAGTGACATTATATTTGTCTGTGTTCCAACTCCAATGAAGAAATCTGGTGAATGTGATACTACGATACTGGAGCAAGTAGTCACAAAGATTAATGATGAAGCTCGTAATGACCCAAATAAAAATCGCCCAATAATAGTCATAAAATCGACAGTACCACCTGGTACGACTAAAAAATTGAACAAGCTTGCAACAATTTGTGACGTATGCTTTTGTCCTGAGTTTTTAACAGAAGCTAATTCCTTTGAAGATTTCAAAAATCAATCGAGGATTATAATTGGTGGTGATCCGAGTATACGTTGTCAATCAGCTAGAGTTGTTAAGTCTATGTTCAGAAAGCCGTTTCCTAGAATCCCAATTGTGGTAACTAAATACGAGACAGCTGAAATGATAAAATACTTTACCAATTGCTTCTTGGCTACCAAGGTTACGTTTGCTAATCAAATGTATGAAATCTGTGAAAAGGCTGGTGTCGACTATGACAAAGTTTGTGAATATGCGTTGTATGACGAACGTATAGGGAGAACTCATCTAGCAGTTCCAGGACCGGATGGAGACAAGGGTTTTGGTGGCCACTGCTTCCCTAAAGATCTTAGCGGTATAATACATTTCTTTGACGAAATGGATGGAGACACCAGTTTTCTAGAAGCTGTCCGAGAAAAAAATGACAGTGTTAGAAAAGACAGAAATTGGGAAAAAATGATTGGTAGAGCCGTTGTTGAAGATGTTTGAACAACCACCGGTTACCTCTTATGATTATTAAGGAGTATTTATATGAAGACAGCTATGATAACGGGAGTAACCGGCCAAGATGGGTCGTATCTCGCAGAACTTTTACTAGAGAAGGGATATCGGGTTATTGGTTTAAAGCGACGAACCAGTTTAATCTGTACAGACAGGATTGATTCTTTTTATGGCAATCCGCTTTTTTCTCTAGAATATTTTTCTTTGCATGACCCAACAACTCTTTATCGACTTTTGAAAGAGTATGAGCCAGAAGAGTTTTATAATCTTGCTGCTCAATCACATGTTCGAGTTTCTTTTGACGTTCCAGTTGAAACGGTAGATAGCATCGCGTTAGGGACATTAAGAATTCTTGAAGCAATTCGTAGTGTATGTCCTAATATTAAGGTATATCAAGCTTCTTCCTCTGAAATGTTCGGTGATAATCCTGAATCACCACAAAGCGAATCTACTGGACTAATGCCAGCGAGCCCGTACGCTTGTGCAAAAGTATTCGCTCATAATCTATGCAGAAATTATCGTGAATCTTATGACATGCATATTTCAAGTGGGATTTTGTTCAATCATGAATCCCCCCGTCGAGGTGAAACGTTTGTTACTAGAAAGATTACACTAGCAGCTGCAAGAATAAAGCTCGGCTTGCAAAAGAAATTATATCTAGGAAATTTAGAGGCAAAAAGAGACTGGGGTTATGCAAAAGACTATGTCGAGGCAATGTGGTTAATGCTACAGCAAGATGAGCCAGGAGACTATGTTATTGCGACCGGAAACACACATTCAGTAAAAGAGTGGTTGGAAGAAGTTTTTAAGATAGCTGGACTATCCGTAGAAGGTAACGTCGAAATTGATGAAAGGCTTTTTCGACCGCATGAAGTACCCCTATTATTAGGGGATCCCTCTGCTGCCACCACAGCGCTGAACTGGTCTGCAAAGACAGATTTTTCTACGTTGGCTGGAATAATGTACGCATCCGACTTTGGAAAAGCAAAAAAAGAATTAGCTGCTACAGGACGTGATTTAGAGCCTGAAGCATTTATTGAGGGCCAAAAGATGAGGTTTATAAAGTGACGACTATTACTCCGGATGAAGTTGTTTTTCCAACTGGAAAACCCCATGTTTCATATTCAGAGGTCAGATGCTGGAAGGAATGTCCATATCGCCATAAGCTTCTTTACATAGATAAAATCGGCGTTGACGAGCCTTCTCCATATCTTTCTTATGGCACCGCTCTACATGATGGAATAGAGAACTTTCTAAAAACCGGTACCATGGATATTGATACTGTTTTGAAAAATATTCGAGGAGAATGGTCCAAGCACGGATTTGATTCTGATGAATGGATTGCTGCCCAAGCTGCTCATCGTAAAAAAGAAGGGTGGAAGCCAAAGGCTCATGATTATCTTGACTCCTGGTTAGAGTGGGCGACAAATTCCCTAGAAGAGTTACCCATATTTTTGAAAGAAGAGTTTGGTGAGTATGAAGTAATATCTGCAGAAGAGCAACTTTATGAGTTCTTTCCTGGTTATGACATATTCTTTAAGGGCTTCATCGATGCTCTAATAAAAGTCAATCTTCGCGGAAAAGAGTACTTCTATGTCATAGACTGGAAAACAGCGGGTGATAAGGGTTGGTACGCTAGCAAGCGAAGAGATATTTTGACCTGGGCTCAAATCGCTTTATACAAGTCATTCTGGATGCACAAAAACAATTTAGGAACAAAAGAAGTTAAATGTGGTTTTGTTCTACTGAAGCGTGGAGGTAAACCAAGCCAGACATGTGAGCTTGTGAAAGTCTCTGTGGGTCCAAAGGCGGAAGAAAATGCATTGTCTATACTTCGCAGTATGATAAAAACTGTACGAAGAGGCATTTTCTTAAAAAATAGACAGTCCTGTCGGTTCTGTGAGTTTAAGAATACCACAGTCTGCCCAGGCTAGAACTATACAACTAAATATACGTTGTTAACGAATTTTATATGATTATCCAACAAATGGTGCATGGGGAGTTACATGAGCAAGTTTAAGGTATTGATGCTATCAGATCATGCTTTGAGTACATCTGGCGTAGGTTGTCAGTCCAGATTTTTGATCGATGGATTGATTAAGAAGGGCTGCTGGTCGTTTAGACAGTTTGGCGCAGCAATTAAGCATGATAATTACGATGTCGTAAAGGTGAGCGATGACTTTATCATTAAGCCTGTCGACGGCTTCGGCGACCCGGATACTCTTCGACTAGCTTTGGCTACAGAGAGGCCTGACCTCCTTTTTATCTTCACAGACCCCCGATTCTTTCAATGGTTATGGCCTATGGAAGATGAAATTCATCAGATATGTCCTATTGCATATTGGCACGTGTGGGATAACTTTCCTCGGCCTGAGTTTAACGATGCATATTATGAGTCAACTGACTTGGTGAATTGTCACTCTTATCCCACTTATGAGATTGTAAGTGAGAAATTTCCAGTGAGAACTAACTTCATTCCCCATGCTTTACCTGATGAATTATTTTATCCATTAAGTACTGAGCAAAAGAAAATGTGGAAGGAAAAGCTACTTGGGTACCATAACAGAGATGCATTTACACTTTTTTGGGTAAATAGAAATGCAAAAAGAAAGCGTCCAAGTGATGTGCTTTGGGCATTCAAATTATTTTTAGATAAAATTGAAAATCGTTCTGACGCGATTTTAATGATGCATACAGATCCCAAAGATATGGAAGGCCCTGACCTCATAACGACCGCTCAAATGTTGGGAATAAGTGATAGAGTTATTTTTTCACCAGAACGCGTGGACTTTGATAAAATGAATATTCTCCACAATATATCGGATGCATGCATTAATATTGCATTTGCTGAGGGCTTTGGTCTTGCAACTCTTGAATCAATGAAGGTTGGAAATCCTGTTATCGCCGGTAAAACTGGGGGATTAACACGACAAGTTATCGATCATAGAGACGGTACAGAGAATGGTGTCGCCCTTGATATCAAGATGAAAACTCTAGTTGGTTCGCAGAATGTGCCTTACATCTATGAGGATTACGTGTCAGTTGAAGATACAGCTGAAGCAATTTACAAATTGTATTCCATGGGCCCAATTGAGCGTGAGAAGCTTGGTAAAAAAGCAAGAGATTATGTTCAGGAAGAGTTCGCGATGCAAAAGACCATTGATTTATGGCATGAGTCGTTGTACAACTTGGTTCGACTTTGGAAATCAAACGAGAGGCTGGTACCTCGCTATGAAATCACGGAGTTTTAGATGAACGTTATTATAAGAGGCCCACTATTAAGTGTGACAGGATACGGCTGTCATGCAAGGCAGGTTTTTCAGTGGGCAAAATCAAAAGGCTGGAATGTTCAGGCTTCGATAGTACCTTGGGGAATGTGCACTTTTTGGATAGATAAAGATGCTGAAGATGGCTTAATTGGTGAGATTATGGAGGCCACTTCACCCTGGCCTCCCTCCATTAAGGCTGACTTATCATTACAAATTCAGCTACCAGATGAATGGGACACTAGCTTAGCTAAGGTCAATATTGGTGTAACTGCTGGGGTGGAGTCCGATAAGTGTTCTGAAGCGTGGGTTGAGGCATGTGGAAAGATGGATCATGTAATTGTACCAAGTAATTTTTCACGTTCGACGTTTTTACAGAGCGGACTGAACCCTCAACAGATTTCCTCGGTTCCAGAATCATTTACTTGCGGATTTGAAAGAACATCTGCAAGAAATGAGCTTGATTTAGCGCTCGATCATCTCCCCACTGATTTTAACTTTTTAGTATTTGGTCAAATTACAGCTCATAATCCAGAGACAGATCGTAAAAATACTTTTTATAATCTAAAATGGCTTTGTGAAGTATTTTCTGGGGATGAGAATGTTGGGGTTGTATTAAAAACAAATATGGGACGAATGACAGTTATGGATCGTCGACAGACATCTATGATGGTAAGTCGTGTTATAAGCGAAGTTAGAAAGGGACCATATCCGAAGATTTATCTTAACCATGGGCTGATGGATAAGCATGAGATAGCCGGCTTATTTCAACACAAGAAAGTTAAGGCGCTGGTTGCTCCAACTAGAGGTGAAGGCTGGGGTTTACCAATTCTTGATGCTGCCGTTAATGGTTTACCTATTTTTGCACCAAAATACTCTGGACACATGGACTTTATGAAAAAGGTAAAGTTCTTAGACTTAAAATATCGAGAGATTCCAATTCCTGAACAGATGTGTGATGGTAGAATTTGGGTAAAAGGAGGAAATTGGATTGATATTGAAGAAGCACATTTTAAGAGTAGATTAAAGAAGTTCCGAAAAGCACCTGAGATGCCAACAAAGTGGGCAGAAGAAGCAGCGCAAGATGTTAAAGAGAGTTTTCGATTGGAGGAAGTTTTCTTAGAATATGATAAAGTGATGGGGAAATTCATTGACCTCACTTGAAACCATATTATTGTGTACCTGTATTTTTGAGTTATTTCTCTTGGGAGTCTCTTCATTTTTCTTATACAGGTTTGGAGTAACAATTTTAGCAATGCAAGATGCCATAGAGGATAGTCTAGATATTCTAGACACCCGCTACACATCGATATCAAAGATTTTAGAGCGACCCCTTTTTATGGATAGTCCTGAGATACGAAAGGTTCAAAATGACATTCATACAGCTAGAGACGCAATCCTTCAGATAGCAAATACGTTAACACAGAATGGAGAATTTGAGGAAGAGGAAGAAGACGAGGCATAGATGAAAAAACGTAAAAGAATAATCCGCAGAAATCCTGGCCAAAAGCGAAACATGTATTTTACCAAAGATACACAGGCTGCGATTGAGGCCTATCAGCAAGAGACTGATCGAGATAAAAGAGCCAAGACATACGAAGTTGAAATTCGACCAGCATTTGAGCAGCTTTCAGAGAGCTTAATTTATGTGTATGGATTTAATTCTCCGTATGAAACAATGGCTTCTATGAAGGGAGACTGTGTGACGTTTTTGTATGAAACAATTCACAAGTGGGATCCAGCTCGCGGTACAAAAGCATTCTCATACTTCAATGTTGTAGCGAAGAACTGGTTAATAATAAGGTGTAGAAATGCCAAGAAAAACGATCGCCGGCACGTTTCAATTTCTGATCTTTCGATTTTAAGTTCTCGTGATAAGCATGCCATTGCCAATAGTTCTGTTGCTCCATCACCCCAAGAAGAATTAGAAAAGAGGGAACTAGCGGGTGCAATTAGAGCTGTTATAGATGAAATTGAAGGACGAGTCAAAAAACAAAATGAAATCCTTTGTGTGAAAGCAATTCGTACTGTTTTTGCGAATGTGGATAATCTAGACTTCTTGAATAAAAGAGCGATATACGTATATGTGAGAGAAATATCTGGGTTAACATCCAAACAATTATCTGTTGCGATGTCCAAGATAAGAAAGCATTATAAAGAAATCGTGCATGATGATAGAATAATAGATCTCTTTTAATAAAAGCAAGTGGTATTCTGTGGGTGAGAAAGTGAAAAAAACGTTACAAGACTTTGATGAAATTAAAAAGAAGGTAGACCAATTCGAGGAAGTGCTACATAAGATTGAGCACGCGGATGCGAAGAAGAGAATATTGTGGAAAGAGATTTATGAAAACGCTAATCTTGATCGACAAAATGCACATGTCTTATTTGTTGAGGCTTATACCACGATGAGTCAGGGAAGTGCAGAACACACGACTCTTGGTACAACACTTACAAAATATCTAGAGAGAATGACAAAAGCAAATGACCAGCTTCTAAAATTAGCTGAGCTAATATCAAAGTCCGAGAGTGATCATAGCGCCATCAATGCAGACGATTTATTCTCTCAAATCCAGGAGACATAAGGATGGCTAGAGGACCAGGAACCGACGCAATTGCGCAATCAACAACAACGACAGCTAGCGCACCTGCTGATCCTAATGCTACTGCAAACCCGACCCAGCTTCTCCAGCGGGCCGTTGTAGTGGAAGTTCTTTATGATTTAGCCGCGTATCCTGAGGAAGACATGGAGGAAATGAAGGCTCTAGTGGATTCCCCCAACGAGCTATTACTTGCTCCTCGAAATTCATTAATAGCAAGAGTTATAACTGGTGGCGCAGATAAGAGCGCCCCGGAAGCGAATGAACAACCAACAGAGGAAGAAACAGCTCAAGCAGATGTTGATGGAGAGGCAACCACTGATGGTGAAAAAATTGGTGAAGTGGGAACGCTTTGTTATCCCTTCTTTCCACCGCACCTTTGCTTTCCCGTTAAGCCTGGCGAGACTGTTTGGCTAATTACAGATTCAGCCGATGTACCATCCAAAATAATGTACTGGCTTTGTAGAGTACCTGAGCCTGATCATATTGATGACATAAATTACACAATCGCTGACAGAAAGTTTGTGGGGAGCTTGGCTCCTGCTACAAGTAAGGAAAAAGCGGATGCCGCTCAAGCTAATGAAGAAGTCGCCGGCGACGAACCACAAGAGGACCCACAAGACGAAGAAGGAGTATTCACTCCTCCTGAAGAAAACTTCGATAGAGACGGTGATGGTCGCGATGATCGAATTTTTGGATTTCCCAATGGGACTGGAAAGGAAGAAGGGTTCACTCTCAAAGGCGAATTCGCGTATGAAGATATTGTAAAAGTTGCTCAAGGATACAACCAATTTCTTCCTCAACATGTTCCACGATTCACAAAACGCCCTGGCGATTTTGTAATTCAGGGTTCGAATAATACACTAATATGTCTCGGGGAAGAAAGAGGTTGGACAAAAGATAAAGATGCAGATCAATCTGAGTTTTCAAATGCCACTTTTGATGAAGCGACAGTAAATAGAAGGATGGAGGGCTCTTGGGGAACCATTGATATTGTCGCAGGCAGAGGACGCTACGATTGGTCCTTCACAGGCGCCCCAGAAGATGTCGAGCCCTTTCTAACTGCTCCTCGATGTGTTATGAATACTCCTGTTGGTCGCGAGATGAGAGAACCATGGGTTGAGATTAATAAGAACCCCCAAGAGTCAGAGTCGGCAGAAGTAAATAGATTAGATAATCCTCCAGAGGGAGATCCTGATTTTTGGCTAGACGCAGCCAGATTGTGGGTCGCGCAAGGTAGCGATCTTGACGGCTTATTTAATATCGCGTCACCAGGAGACACAATCCCTTCTCCAATTGGAGAAGAAGTCGGACAGATGGATATTATTTCTGGGGAATTTCCATCATGCGTCGTCGCAAAAGCTGACGAGATTCGATTAATTGCTAGAAAGTTTGAGGAAGATGACCCCATTGGAGGTTCCCCAGAAATAAACGGATCCATTCGTATAATAAAGGAAGGTAAAGCGAATGAAGATTTAGCAGCCATTTTTCTTCTACCAGATGGTACAATTCAAATAAGTGGATCTACAATTTTTCTGGGTCGTTCGCCCGATGATGAAGGGGTCGGTACTGGCCCTGGAGATTCAGAATCGCAACCTTACGTTAGATATAAACAACTAGAAGACTTATTAACGACAACAATGAACAATATTCAAGCATTTTGTGATACGCTATTAGGGCATGTGACACCAGGATACGGCGCTCCGTCTCCACAGATTAAT